>Ga0209489_102056_pt1 | contig 41335 bp, 11 predicted proteins | sample SiratrowhiteBW_FD_187527 | JGI IMG/M metagenome (GOLD analysis project Ga0209489, IMG submission 187527) | Root nodule microbial communities of legume samples collected from California, USA - Siratro white BW (SPAdes) (version 2) | ecosystem: Host-associated > Plants > Roots > Nodule | place...
TATATATATATATATATATATATATATATATATATATATGTGTTAATGTAATTATTTTAGTTTTTATAAAATTGATAGGGATAACATAAAACTTTAAATACAATCGTCAGTCTGATTCATTGTAGTAAGTTAAACTCAAACAATATAACTGAGCAATCTATTTTTCTCATGTTAATTTGTTTGATTTTTTTCTAAATTCATACTGAATGAAATCAACTAATTTTAAGAGTATAATTATACTACATTGATCATAAAAAACAGGCTTGCATTATTATCTAATAATAAATGATCACATCCACTAAATTTGTTAGCTTTTATAATAGTTATTCTAAATTTCATGCATAAAGTACTCTTCCCTTTTTTACATTTGAAGTTATTCAATAAGTATTAATAATAGCAATAAATATATTACCTTTAAAAATATTTTTTCTTAAATAGTCTTTATTATTTTCATAAATGTATTCTGAGTAAAAAAATGACTTTAATAATATATCTCAGGAAGAAAAATAATTAATGTTTCAATTAAAGCATTGTTCAGTTTCAAACTTTTTCATTTGACAGCTAAGCTTGAAAGGATGTTAATCCATTAACAAAAACAATGTTGTTGATAAGGCATGAAAAACAGTTTCTGAATTTTAATTTGAAAATCAAAGTGTTAAATTTGAATATTTTTCCTCCAAAATTCAACCATCGGTAATAGCAATAGCATAGAATGCAGACACCAAACTGTTTGGGTGTGAGTTAAAGAAAGAAAATCTGAAAAGCCCAAATGTGTTAAAGAAAAAGACAAAAAAGGTGTTCTAAGGAATCATGTGATAACCAATCTTCACAATCCCATAAAAGACGATATTTCTGCTATCAACAAATCGGAAAAAAAAGAAAATCTCTCTTTCTTCTTCGGCTTCAAAGTTGGGTTGGTTTGACCCATGAACTGCAACACATTAATTAAAGAGGACCATCGTCACAAGCGATGTGTCCTCTGAGGACAGTTATGCAATTTATATTAAATTCCACAAATTCACACAACTCACTCAGTTTAACATTAAAATAAATAAAAAAACAACGTTAATTTTTTCCAAATCCCCAAGAAGGAAAAAACACACAATTTCTGTGAAGCTAAGCTTGTAGTTTCTCATTCTCAACCAAAGGTGAAAGAGGAGAGTGAGAGAAGGTGCTCGTCACATCACCACTCTGGCTTCTTCCCTTCTTACTTCCAAACTCCAATGACCCATTTCTTTGTTTTTCATTCTGTTGCAGTTCCTGAGGAAAAGACACGAGCTTCTCTCTTCTGCGCACTGGATCGGGTTCTGGGAATTGAAGGCTAGGTTCAAAAGGGGTTGTGTTGATCTGCACCAAGATGCTTAATTTGCGCTGAAAAATCCGTTCAAACGCAAGTCTAAGTTACGGAGATGAACCAGTTAGTTGAAAGCTCAACGAATGCTCAAAGGGTCTCTAGAGTTCAAGCTCCACTGGTAAGTCCAATTGACTATTTTTTATTTGTTTTTATTATCGAATTAGTTCTGTTGTTTTGAATCGGATAACTTTTTCTCCATTCTTTTAGTTTCAGCTTTTTGTGTGTTTGTGATGATAAAAAAAAAGGTTCAATTTACCAGCTTTGTGTTTGAGGTTTTGGTTAACCGGAATTTCTATCGTTATCTGTTTGTGTCTGGAACAGAGGCAAAGACCTAAGCTGATTGTAAGTTTTAACTTCGGTCAATTGGGCTGTCTATGAACCTCAGAATTCTTCAATGGGAAAAAGCTCTCTTTTTTTTTCTAGGGCTCTTATGTTTGACCAAGTCAAAATTAGATCTTAGAAGCCTCTTGCTACCTCAACATACATTGTGTGTTGGCTTCCTAGATTCTAATTCTACCAAAGCATGATATACTAGACTAAGAAGTTGTACGCAGCTTAACATTTATAGAGTTGCTAACCTCCATCGTCCATATTCTGCACCTTTGACTGAGAATGCTACCATTTTATTTGGTATATACGGAGCTAAATGTTTAGGGGGGAAAGGGGGTTGCTCCATTTCAAGGTCTCATATCACTAGTTTATCAGCAGGAATGAACACAAAACCTTTTTGTTGATGCTTTTCGATCTTGCTTATTGCAAGTTGTACTTAGCTAGTGTTTTACAAAAGGGAAATGTTAGTCTCCTTACTCCACACCCTTGACAGAGATTGTTACAATTTTTTCATTGTGCTAATTAGTAACAAGTAGGATTATATTTGTATGCCTTCTCTGGTGTATTGGGTTTGAAGCTTAAGCCTTTGTTGGAACTAGGAACCAACAAGAGAATTTAGGACTCATTCCCTTTTTTATTGGGATGGGGTAGAATACAATTTTAAACAGTATCAGGTTGCATGCAGAAGACACAAATTAAATTCGTGTTTTACAACTCAACCTTTTTCCTGTTCATACTATTATTGCAACTTCTGTTCATCAATATCACAATCGGGGGGGCTTGTCATTCTCTACCTTTGAAAATTATCAGTTATCACAACTCTTGTGTATAGTTCTGCTTATCTACCCTTTCCTCATTAGTTTTCTGAACTGTTTTATATTTCCTTTTTATTTTGGTTCTCTCATCTCTTCCCTGTAAAGTTAATTAGTATTAGTACTTTCTTCTGTTATCTAAATTAAAGCACTGGTCGTGATATTCCCTTTTCTGTTAGCTTAATTAAAAAATTCAGCTGAGGGTAGTATCTTCCTCAACCCTGTTTAATCATTTATTTCACTATCACATTCTTTTATGATCTCTCGAAAATTACTGCTTGTCAGTACCCTCATTCATTCTGGAAGTGTAACTTACATGATATGTATGTATAACAAGTGCAGGGTGCAGTTACTTAAAGTTTTCAATGATTTCATTTTTTTAGCTAGGGACTAATTTATCTGTGATTATATCAAACTTCTGTTAGATATCTCTTATTATATCCTGATGCACCTTGTTTTCTCTTGAAAAATTCTCTTATAATTCTGTATGTGCATCGTAGTGGTACATGTGACACCTTTATTTAAGCCTCAAACAGAAATCAAGTGATTTATTTGATTTCGTTTTTCTTTTTGCACGATACTTGGGCATTTATTGCATGTATTTCAATTCCATTATATTTCACATCTATCCTTTATTTTTTATTTTTTGAAATTTTAGGAGTCACATCCATTGCAGCAGTCATGGGATTTGTATCATTTCTTACTCTGAGATGTCATGATGTAAATGGTGATTGGGTGTTTCTGTTTGTATGTAGTGTTACAACTTATTGTCCTCTAACTTGTATTAAAATTTGTCTAAAATCATGATTACACAAATCTGAGTTTATGAAGGCAAATTCCAGTACTTGTATACATAGCTGCCCCTTTCTTTTTATTAACCTTGCTTGGTCTTATGATTGTATGATTCATGTGATGGAATCCCTTGCTGGTTTTTAATCTTACCACCCCACCTGGAGCATCGAAAGTTCCTTGCCTGCATTGATATATAAGAATTTTAATACCTACTATGACCTTTCTAGGAAAATAATTTTTAGCTTGATAAATAAATAATAATTATTGTTTGACAAGTCATCAGATTTCTGAGTTAGTGGTCTGGAACTTATTTTTTTGCTGAAGAAAACTGTACAAGAATCGTTCAGTTCTATGGAACCTTGAACTGGGGGGAGGAGAAAATATGTAAAGCTTGCCGTCTTCTTGTGAATATGCTCTTTGACATTATGCATATAGGTATTTATAGTGGAATCTTTTTCGTATTTTCAACATACTAACATGGAGAATTTCACAGGTTGACTCTGTTTCTTGCTACTGTAAAGTAGATTCAGGCCTGAAAACAGTTGCTGGGGCAAGGAAATTTGTTCCTGGATCGAAATTATGTATCCAACCTGACATAAACCCGAATGCGCATAGGAGCAAAAACTCACGCAGAGAGAGGACAAGAGTTCAGCCTCCTCTTCTTCCTGGTCTTCCTGATGATCTTGCTATCGCATGTTTGATTCGTGTACCTCGGGTTGAGCATGGTAAACTGCGGTCGGTTTGCAAGAGATGGTATCGCCTCCTGTCTGGAAATTTCTTTTATTCACTCAGGAGAAGTCTTGGAATGGCAGAAGAATGGGTTTATGTCATCAAGAGAGATCGCGATAAAAGAATTTCATTGCATGCTTTCGATCCCATCTACCAACTGTGGCAATCCCTTCCACCTGTTCCAGGGGAATATTCTGAAGCATTGGGATTTGGCTGTGCAGTTCTCAGTGGTTGTCACCTTTACTTATTTGGTGGAAAAGATCCTCTGAAAGGATCTATGAGACGTGTTATTTTCTACAATGCACGTACTAATAAGTGGCACAGAGCACCAGATATGCTGCGGAAACGCCATTTATTTGGTTCTTGTGTAATAAACAACTGTCTCTATGTTGCTGGTGGGGAATGTGAAGGAATCCAAAGAACTCTCCGATCTGCTGAAGTTTACGACCCGAATCGGAACAGGTGGAGCTTTATCTCAGAGATGACCACAGCAATGGTGCCTTTCATTGGTGTTGTTCATAATGGCACATGGTTTTTGAAGGGACTTGGATCGAATCGCAATGTCGTATGCGAATCCTATTCGCAGGAAACTGACACCTGGACCCCGGTGAGTAACGGAATGGTCGATGGTTGGCGCAATCCTAGCATATCCCTGAATGGACAACTGTATGCACTTGATTGCCAGGATGGTTGCAAGCTCAAAGTGTATGACAGAGCAACTGATTCATGGAAGAAGTTCATCGATAGCAGGCTCCATCTAGGTACTTCTCGAGCCCTTGATGCTGCTGCTCTTGTTCCTCTTAATGGAAAACTCTGCATTATACGCAACAATATGAGCATTAGTCTTGTTGATGTTTCGAGTCCGAACCGGCGCGTGGAAAGCAATCCTCACCTTTGGGAAAATATTGCTGGAAAAGGGCATGTGAGATCTTTAGTTAGAAATTTATGGTCTACTATAGCAGGGCGTGGTAGTTTGAAGAGTCACATTGTTCATTGTCAGGTTCTTCAAGCCTGAGATCCAAACTCCTCTGATGATAATCTTGGCTATACAGTTAGGGAAATTGAAACAGGTTTATCCACTTTCCTGTGTGGAAAGATTGAGCTTCATTGTAAAGATGAGGTGAATTGTTGATTTTGGCTATAGAATGAGGTCATTGCTTTACAATCATGAATAGGGAGCAGATATTGTAAATGTTGTTTCACTCTCAGGCTGTGCCATTTCCTTTCTTTACAATATATTAGGTTGTAAGACATGTTTTTCGGATGTATATGATTCATTAGAAAACATCAAAAAAACATTTGTATCTCTGGTCAAGTTCGTTTATTTTAGTAAGCAGGGAGAATGGCATATCAGATTCCATCTCGTGGCAAAAGCAATTTCAGTGTATGGTCTGAAAATCAGTTGCTTGTTTTGGAAGAGTAATAGTTATGCTTGGAAAAGATTTTTTTCAAAAGCCATAGTGGCAAATTCTTCTAGAGTTAGTGTTTTACAAAATAGAAAACCATGATTCAAAGTTCTTATTGAGTGAAGTCTGTAGTTGTTATTTGACCGAACTTTGAGCAAAGTTGTTTCTTATGCTACAAATTTGTGAAAGTAGACGAAAAGACGTGGATGCATAACTAGTCTTTTGAATGTTGGTGGCTATAGAGAAGAATAAAAACACAACATACAGTATTTGATAGAGATATTTAGAAAGTAATTTAGTTTTACAAAAAAATTGAGATTTTTAATGACATGTAGAGAATTTTAAAAGAATTTGAAATTTTAGAAATTTGTGGTGACAATTTGATCACTTGAAATTACATCATTTTAAATTTTATCTCCATAGTAAGAATTTGAAATTATTTGTACTTTTTTTTAATCTTTTATGTTTTTGTTTTTCCTATTCTCTCATTGAATCAGTTTGTATATTGTCCCTTTGACTTTACATGTGACAAACTTGATATATATTGGGTCATTGTCAATAAGATTGAAGTTGGAGTACAGTTGATTCAACATCAATTTTTGATTGATATATTGGTGGGGTTTCTTGTAGACTAAACTCTATCATGATTTTTTTAGCAGAAATTGTCAAACTTAGTTTTTATCAATGTATGCCACTGTTATTTCTTATCCAAAGTTTATAAAAGTTTTAATTGTCAATATCAATAATATTTTTTAACATATGTCAAACATGATTATTCCTGTTGACATCAACAAGAGTTATTTTCACTTCATGTTAATTGAAGTTGTTGATATTCAAGGCATATAAATTTTCTGATGAAATTATAGATCCAAACAGAGAGAACCTAAACACTTTTTAACTACGAAAGGATTTTTCATCACTCAAAATTATATATTGTATTGCTCTCAATTTTAATAAACAAACACACTTGCTTTTGTGTGTGTGAAGTAACAATCACTATTATTTAGCCACTGAAGCAATTCCATGAAGCTGAAATCATTGAGCGCCTCTGTTTATCATATCCTGAAAACGTCTGAAGGAATTTTCTCTCTCAATCTTCAGCTGTTTCCGGAAGTTGTTGATGAATGCATCAGCCATTTTATTGACATCTTCTTTCTCATTCTCCATCACTGTTTGCCTGCTCATCAATATCCTCTTCCTATCTGAACTTTCATTGTTACTCCTCTTGTTGCTCAAGTTCTTACCATAATCCATCACAGAAGACAAGCCAAAACTCCAAGCTCAAAGAGAATGAGATTTTGGCTTAGAATGATTTCTTGCTTCCTCAAACATCAGTATTTATACTCACAATTTCAGCACGCGTTTAGCATGGTCAGAAGCCTGAGAAAAAGATGGAAAGTGGATAGACTTGAAGCTATTGTTTTTGCGTAAATCGAAAAACTGGCATAGCATGTGGCACCATTTGTTTAATCAAAGTAAGCTTGATTTCAAATAAAATATTTCAATGATAACATTGTTAATCACGATAGATTCTATAGATTTAACCGTGTAAACGTGTTTGAATTCTTGGTCAAGATTTGACAAATAAACTATCATATTAAAACTTTAACACCGTGTGTTACTCTTTTTAGTCCAAGTTGGTATTAAAGAAATGTTAACTGGGGCTACGTGAGAGGATTTAGTGATAATCTTCCTTCAATTACATAGCAACTTGGAAACTTCCAAGTTCTAACAGGGAACCAAAAGCCTTCTCTTCCCTTCTTATCTATGTTTTCTAATTGCATTATATTATATTGAACTAATGTCATGGTTATTATGCATCAAATAAAAATATTTTATTATCAATTCACAATGTTTCAAAAAACTTAGATTTTCTGAAGGTTTCCAACAAGTTGAATTAAGATAACTCAACTTATCTTAGAAATTAGGTTGAGTCGATTTATAAAATTCAAATTCCTCCAAATTAATTTCACATCATATCTTAGTTTTGAGAGTAGTTTTAGTTCGTATTTATTTATTTATCTATTTATCTATAAGTACTTCCTTACTAAGAAATTAAAGCTCATTTTTTGTAACAAAAAATTAGTGAGAAACACTAATAAGAATACTACTTTTTAATAAAAAAAATCCTTAAAACACCGTAAAACAATAGTCTTTCTGAAACAACGAGCATAAAGAATAGAACCTTTTTCAATATATTATGAACCCTTCCCAAGGGTCCTAAATTAAATTCTATATTTTTCTAGAGCTTAAAAAACTAATTTATCAAATTAAAAATATGGAAACCAAAATCAATTTTAACAAAATAAAGATCTGTATTAAAAACACAATAATTTTTTCCGATATATACATACATACAGATAGATATACATACATACAGATATATATATATATATATAATTTTTTTAACCTTTTGAGGGTTTTCTTTCCTTGGTGGGAATGTGATAGGAAGAAAAGGAGTGAAACACTGTGAAACAAAATTATTAAGGATTTTATTCAAATAAATTTTATTAATTTAAACTGGGGTTAAAAAAAAGTATTAGATTAATTTATTCATTATTACTTCTCCGCACAATCCTTTGAAATCAATTTTTAATCAAATTATTATTTGTTTTGTTGTTTATCATATTTTTATTTAATAAATTTAATATTTTTATACTTAGATATCTCTACGTAAATTTATTAATATGGAAATTGTATGTAAAATAAAAAAATGAGAATAAACAATTTATTTAAAGCCACATTCATATATAGATGATCTTAGTACTTTTTAAACCTTAAAACTATTATACCAATAAATTATACTTTTTTCTTTCTATAAAATATGTCTCTTTTCAAACCTTAAAAGTATTATGATACAACATCAGCAATTTCTAGCCGTATCAGTGATCATGATCAATTTTAAAGGCAGAGAGACTACTGGCCAGCAATATAAATGCCAAGGACGATTTAAGAAAAATAATAAGAACTAAAATAAAAAAAATAAGGTAAATTACAAGGATGATAAGTGTATTTAAACTATTTTTTAATTACTCTCTTCTAATTTAGTTCACTTATTGAATATTTTATTTTTTTAACATAAAAAAATAAGAATAAAATATAATAAACACAAATGAACATTTTCCTCCTAATAAGTGAAAAAAAAATTAACTCAAAGAATAAACAACTTACCACTTGTTTATGCCTATAGATGAGAATTTTTAAGATAAATATAAAATAAATATTTTATTACTTTAAATTATATGTATATATATATATATATATATTATAAAATAAATTAATTTTTCATTTCGCTAAAATACGTTATTTTTCTAAGGTTACAAAACCTTAAACTTTTACGTAAGTTTATAATATGGTTTGTCTTCAAATGCATATTTAGAAATACACATTTAGAAGATAAGGAAGTTTAGGATAATCTAACCCTATCATGTTTTTTGTTGAGTAAGTTTTTATTTTATTTTTTCATATATCAAATTCTTTGTTTTTGTTTTATTTTATACGTAAGATTTGAGTTGAAATGATGAAATCTTTGCTAGTTAAAGTTTGTAGTAAGGTGGTTGGTTCTTTTCATCAGTCTCATATGAGGAAGTTAGAAATTTTCTAACTTTTTTCATGTTTTTGAATAAAAATCTAGGTTAGATAACCGATACTGTTTATTGATTAGTTTGGTTCAAATGTAATTATTTTAATGTAAATTCTTTGAAAAGGTCTAATATTAGGATAAACAACAAGGTACAGGCTTTAACAGTCTAATCTGATTTATGATATTTATAAAAGAAAACTCTTGCATATAAATAAGACTAATGAAACAAAATAAAAGATACACGTTGTACATTTTTTTCATGTAAATTAATCCTTAAAGCTCCCAAGTGCTGAGCAATTATAGTGCATCGTATAGCTCACTTAGAGTGAGTTTATTTTTGTAACAATCCTTCACTAAATGAGGTTAAGATTCTAAAGCAATAAATGTTCTTATAGTTTTGTTTTTATAGTTTTTTTTTAAACACCAATCAACTATTTATTATATATTTTAAAGATGTTTGTCTATTTAGTATGTAAAGATTTTGTATACTCAGCTTAGGAAGATGTGTGCAGTTGAAGAACTCATATCCTAAATATATCTTAAGTTTTGAAGGTTTCATAACTTTAAATAGATTCAAAATACACAATCTCTATATAAAACATTTGGACATTTTGACCAACAAAGCACACATATTATACAATTATCTTATTCCTTCTTATGAATTTAATGTAAAGAAAATTAAGTGGTTAAAAGTTTAAAATCAAAATATTATATAAGTTCAGAAAGAAAGATAGACAAATATGAAGAATTTATTTTACAGTAAAAAAAGAAAAATATAATTGTTTAAAAAAAGGTTTTAATTATACTTTTTGTCCTATTATTTATTTATATTGTTAAATTTAGTGTGACTGTCAATACAAATTTTAATAAAGTCCTTACATTTAAAAATATAATAATATGACAAGCTGAATCAAGTTTCTCAATTATTAAAAATAGAACAATGTGTTTACCTTTATAGATTATTACTGTGTTGATTTGTATTATGGGTAAATCAAAACCATCAGGAAAATTGTAATTAAGAGAAGAAAAAAAAAAGAGAAAAGAAAAACCTGTGAAACAAAAAATAATAATAATTTAGAGTGAGTTCTAATGGAAGTCAGGGCTACGGTTTGGTGAGAGAAGAAAGAGACTTAATTTTGAGAAATAATATATAAACTGTTATAACTAAATAAAATTGAGCCAAACATTAAAAATATGGTGATAATGCTTTGGTAATTGTAAGCAGCATGTGTTACTAAATGATTTCAGATCAAGAAGGCCTCTGAACGGAGATTGAATCTTCACTAGTTAATTTTGGAAGAACTCATGCTCCTCAATTTTATACTTTAAATTATTTTAGAAAATTCATTCAGTAAAGATAAATTTTATTCATGTGAATATAAACTTTATTACCTGATATTTCCGATTAAATATTTTTTAATTTTTTTAAACACATTAAAAAATATAAAAACTCTGAAAGATTATTTTCTTCTCTACTGTGAGAGGTGGACCAGAAACAATTCCCATAATAGAGAAGATGATGTTCGTTTCTGCTATCCTACCTTTTCTGTCAATCTTTCTTCTAATGGCGGCATCAGATCCTATTGAAGAAGCCATTCTGCAGTGTCTCTCTCTTCATTCCGACCCTTCTTATCCAATCTCTGCAGTCACCTATTTTCCCAACAATCCCTCCTACATTCCCATCTTGCACTCCTACATCAGAAACCTCAGATTCACTTCCTCCTCTACTCCTAAACCTTTGTTCATTGTGGCCCCAACTCACATCTCCCACATCCAAGCCTCCATCATCTGCTGCAAAAGCTTCCAACTTCAGATCAGAACAAGAAGTGGGGGTCATGACTATGATGGCCTTTCCTACTTGTCACAGTCCCCGTTTGCGATTGTGGACATGTTCGCGATGAGATCAGTGGAGGTCAACTTGGAGGATGAGACTGTGTGGGTTGACTCCGGGTCAACGATTGGTGAACTTTATCATGGGATTGCTGAGAGGAGTAAGGTGCATGGTTTCCCAGCTGGGGTGTGTCACAGTGTTGGTGTTGGAGGACACTTCAGTGGGGGAGGGTATGGGAACATGATGAGAAAATTTGGGCTTTCTGTGGATCATGTTTTGGATGCTGTGATTGTGGATGCTGAAGGGAGAGTCTTGGACAGGAAGAAGATGGGGGAGGATCTTTTCTGGGCGATCAGAGGAGGTGGGGGTGCTAGCTTTGGAGTCATTGTGTCTTGGAAAATCAAGCTGGTTTCTGTGCCTGAGGTTGTCACAGTTTTTAGAGTTCAGAAAACATTGGAACAAGGAGCCACTGATATTGTTCATCGATGGCAGTATGTTGCTGATAACATCCATGCTGGTTTGTTTATTAGAGTGGTTCTTAGTTCTGTCAAAAGGAAGGGTCAGAAGACAATAAGAGCCAAGTTCAATGCCTTATTTCTTGGAAATGCACAAGAGTTGCTTCGGGTGATGAGTGATAGCTTCCCTGAATTGGGTTTGGTTGGTGAAGACTGCATTGAAATGAGTTGGATCGATTCGGTGTTGTTTTGGGACAACTTTCCAGTGGGGACATCGATTGATGTTCTGCTTCAAAGGCATGATACAGCTGAGAAATTCTTGAAGAAGAAATCAGATTATGTGCAGCAACCTATTTCCAAAAGTGGCCTTGAAGGTTTATGGAATAAAATGATGGAGCTAGAAAAACCTGTTCTGGCACTCAACCCCTATGGTGGGAGAATGGGTGAGATTTCTGAGACGGAGATACCGTTTCCACATAGGGCTGGTAACTTGTACAAAATTCAGTACTCTGTGAATTGGAAAGAGGAGGGCGAAGATGTTGCTAATAGATATTTGGACCTGATTCGGAGGCTCTATGATTATATGACGCCCTATGTGTCAAAGTCACCTAGAAGTTCGTATCTGAACTATAGAGATGTTGATATAGGGGTTAATGGACCTGGAAATGCTACTTATGCAGAGGCTAGGGTTTGGGGTGAGAAGTATTTCAAAAGAAACTTTGATAGACTGGTAGAGGTAAAGACAAGGGTAGATCCAAGCAATTTTTTCAGATATGAACAGAGTATACCATCACTTGCAGCATTTAGTCTTGGGATAATGTCAGAATAGAAGATTGGTTGATGAGGTATAGAATAAAGGTTTGATTCAAGACAATCTAGAAGCAAGCAATGTCCTGGAAAACCAGTTCAGTAGTATACAAGTTAGCCATGAATTTGGATTGGATAGAGAATTATTTGTTTTGCAATTGTATTTTCCCTTACGAGGGGCTTTTGTAACATCAATTGTATACTAAGATTGTTACCCTAAGAGAAGTGATAGTCTGATATAATTTATTCTAAGTTTTTAGATAAATTTGAGGGATAAGAAATAATCACACTTTCTTTTAATGTACTTTTTTGTGTGTTGTATGAAGTACTAACAAACATATTATTATTTAGCCACTGTAGCAATTCCATTATGCTCAAATCATTCATACGCTTCTGTTTATCTTTTCTCTCAATCTTCAACTGTCAAGGGAAGTTTTTGATGAATGCATCAGCCATTTTGATGTCTTCTTTCTCATTCTTCAACACTATTTGTCTGCTCATCAATAGCTTCTTCTTATCTGACTTTCATTGCTGCTCTTCTCGTAATTAACCTTTTTTTAGTCAAACACTCGTTAAATATTAACGAAAATAGAAAGACATAAAAATCTATTCACAAATTCATCAAATTAAATTTAACACTATTATCTTTTAAAAGATAGTATACCCCACTTTTAATTTTTTTTTTTAATTTTCAGTTTGATTTTTAAATACACCTCCCTTTTAGTTTAGTTTTTTTTCATAATCTAGCGAAATTTCGAAAAACAAATCCACGCAACCAAGTTAGTTATTAATAATATGAAAAATATAAAAGAAATTTGAAGTGTATTATTATTCTGAAAACATACTTTTAAAAGAGTATCATCTCATTGGCATGAAAAGTTGGTTACATAATGCATATTAAGAAAATTGAATTTCAATGTTTCAATCTCGAATTGAGATTTAGTTGTTAATTTTATGAGAATTGACGACATATCATCCTCCAGTAGACGCCTCATGTTTCTGTTATTGTCATGAATGACGTGATTCGTTGGATGAATAACATACTCTTTCTGGAACCTATCCCCTCTATGACACCAATAGATATATTATTCCAAACGGTTATGTTTTTATACCTATGATAGGTTATAAAATTTTATGAGTAATAACATAACCATCTAAAAATGGATCAACTCCTAGAACATTATATAACACCTGTAAATGTGAGCTTATATGTGTTTGGTTAAATATCCCGGTGCCCAGCAGTTCCCACTCCAAATCCATAAAGATTCTATCAATATTATTTGGATTAGTGGTGTTCCAGTTCTTAAAATTCTTACAAATTTTGATATTACACCTATTTTTTAAGATTAACAATTCTGTGTATTTTTGAAATATCCATATGAATTGATGATGAGTGGTGGTCATATAACATTGTGGGAAAATAAAGTGTAAAAGGATTTAGGAATTTGAAATGAGAAGAGAGTGTAATTTGAAGAAGGAGCAGGAGGGTTACAGAGGAAGGAAAAGATCTGGAGTGAGGAGCGATCCTCTGCGGGAGCAGGCAGGGACATCCTGGAAGTCGGAGGCGGGAAATTGCTGTGAAAGAGCTCCGACGAAGAACTGAAGCATGCCGGAATCCTGGTGGAGCATGATTCCGGTGACGGGGAGCCAGAGGAAGAGCTTCTGGGCCTGAATCCCTGAGACCTGAGAGACGGAGCCGTAGGTGAGGGTGCCCTTGATTAGGGTATGGTAGTAGACGAGCTGGTCCTCCCAGTAGACATAGCAGGGTGCATCTAAATGGATGAGGAAGGAAGCGTCTGGGGAGAGGGTGTAGGAGATGACGTTGTTGGGGATAAGACCCTTCGGGAAACCGTATTGAGGAAGAAGATCGTGGATATCTGGTGATGCGGTGCTTGGCTCCAGAACTCCCAGGAAGAGGATTAGGAACGCTGACAACACCATTAGCCTCTGTGGAGACATAGCGTCAGACTCGATTGTCCAATCTTTCATCCAAACTTTATTTATTCGGTAGCCTTATAATATATAATATATAATATAAGATGGGTTGCTATTCATCTACCAATCCATGTATCTAGATCATACTATCTACGGCCAGTTAAGGTCTTTTTACCCGCCCAACATTTCATTCGCCAAAAATAACACTATTCGCCAAAATTATTTATATTTACATTTAGAGCAATGATACTTGTTAACATGAAAAGTAATTTACATCCACTTAACAATTTACACTCCCTTTTAACAACTGAAAATAATATTATTTTATTAAAATATAATATTTTATTTAAAAAAACGGTTGTAATATATTTGAAACAGTGGTGTCAAACAATACTTACTCTTACGTTTAATCATTCTAAGAGGATCATAATGGGGATTGTAGTGATCAAGTATAGGTGCAACTGTCATCAAAAGATCAAGATATTGTACAATTAGAAGGTGAGTCTTGATGCAAGGGTAAGGTTGCTGCTTTCAGTTGTCCTTTAGCAACCAGTTTAGAGATTTCTTTGTGTTACAATACATTAAAAAAAAATGTTGAAGTAGGAGGTAAAGTGTTTAACAAGGATCTCCATAGGGAATCTTCCGACCCAACAATGGGATTAGTGTGGCTTTGTAAGGTTTTACACTTATATGTTATTGACATGTTAAACGTAAATGTAAGAGGTTCTGTCATTGATGAAATCACTTGAAGTTGAAATGGCAGTGAAGCTTGTTAGTTTCATAAATGATCTGAATCAGTTGTATAGTGAATGATTAACACGTGGGCTTCTAACTGTAAGCTTTGATTTTGCACAGCGCATATGGATGTGGGAAGAGGTTCGGATGCCTACGGTTGAAAATGATCATAATCCAATACTGGTTGAAATACAACCCATTTATGAGATATATAGTTTCTTCAGAACCTCAAAAGAAGTGGAAATGTTCAATTAATGTGTTACCAGTACTTTGGGAGAATTTAGTTGCTTATACTAATGACGATTTCCCATCTAAAGAGTTGTTTGATTATTTTGACTTAATTCTCAACGTTCTCTATGAAGAAAAAGTTGCAAAAGATGATGTTAGATAAAGAGTAAAATCCAGAATTGCTGATGAGGAAAGAACAATTGAAATGTGATTTCTGTTCTTTTGGTTGAATGACCTGCATACAATTATACTCGGTCACAGCATGGAATATTTTGACGAAGATCATCCTTATTAAAAAATAAATATAATGATTTTAATGAGTACTTAAATAAAATGAAGATGAGAGATCAAATTTTGCACTTCTAAATTAAAGTATATATTTTAGAAAGAAAAAAATAAGTTATAACTTATTAATGCATTTAAATTACATTTAACTTGATTGATTAAAGTGTGTTTAGTGAGTCATTTTAGTTAGTTTATGACTTTCTTTTTCTATGGATGAATACGAAAACTTGGTATAGTTCCATTGAGTAATAAAAGATGTATGGTAAAATAATTCAATTCTTCTCCTTTAATAACCAATTAAGGCCGTGTTTCTCCAAATATTTAGGCAATGGATTTGTTTAAGGGTTGATTTCTCTTAAGAGATATTTTCTTTCTAACATATTAGATATTAAACTTCTAATACCTGTTAGAATGTAATATGTTCAGTTCAGTAGAATTCGTTTTCTTTGGATGACAAAGCAGAATATCTTTTGAAAGGTAAATATGATTATATTATATGGCTACTGTATTTTTTCAGAAAATGAATATGGTGGTCCTACAAATCCCTTGAATCTTGAAGTTGAATAAATAAGTTCAGTTAATTGAGTGTTATAGAAAGCTGTTTGAGACATTTTTGTTTCAATTTTCAATCAAAGGATGGTTTAATATGGAACGTTGTTTGTGCATACTATTTGCTTTTGGGGTACATGACTTGCTAGATAGCTTAGCAATGAAGGTTTTCAACCAGTATTGCACAGCCACACAATATGCTCTAATAACCTTTGGTTTTCGTATGTAACTTTTTCTATTTCCTACTAGTGACTCTGTGGCAACTAGTGCAGAGTTTTCTTTACTTCACTTCATGTTCACACTATTTGCTTTACGTGATCATGACTTTTGGACAAAAGAACACTGTCTGAAACCAATCAGAATTGTTCAGTTTACCGTGTGAATTATGACCCACATACCACTCTACCAATCCTCCAAAATTAAGTGTCTACATCCCTAAACTGCTTTTCTATCTTTCATGCTTTTTCTTTCCTATTTGTCTACTTTCTTTGAAACTGTACTGAGATTCCACAATGTTTCTTTTGCTTTCAATTATTTTTCCTTTTTCATGATGATTAAGCCTTCCAACTCTCACTCACTAGCCCCTTTCTAACAAGATAATCTCAACACTCTCAATAGTTTCTTGAGTTTCCAGGTCTCACTGCTAGAATTAATTCTCAACACTTGAATTGATGCACTAGCAGAATTGTAGTCCCACCACCAAATCATAACCACGGAGAACCAACATCAACCATGGTGAGAACATCCTCCAAGAAGATCCCAATTGTGATACTAAGCGATGAAGAAGACTTTTACACTGAAACTTCTACACCCTCAAAACACACACCTCCTTCAGCCTCTAAGTTGCACAGAAATGCAAAGTCAATTGACTCAGCTTCAGGTACAGCAAAGAGAAGGTTGTGCATGTGTTCAGAACCTGATATTGAGGACTACGGCGATTTTCTGAGGAAGAAGAAGACTAAAGCAGATAACAACACGTTACTCCACCGGTTTAGGAGTAAGAGGGGCTTGTTTGTCACTGATGTCACCAAAACTGAATGGTGTGAAAGGCAAATGGAGTTCTCTCTTTTTTCTGAAGAATGGAAGAACAATGAAGGAAAGCCAATGGATTTTGGAGGAGGAAAGAGGATTACTGAAGCTATGAAAGCTGGTAGAAATCGACATGTTCAACTGCAACTAGAGGTTCACACTAGGGTGGGACTGAAGGTGAAGTCACGTGAGGATGACATGGCAATGAAACTTGTTAACTTCATAAATGGGGTGAATCAATTGTTGTTTGATGGATTAACACGCGAGCTTCCAATACTGAGTTTTGCTTTTGCAGAAGGCATATGGATGGTGGGGAAGATTGATGAAGTTCAAATGCCTAAAGCAAAAAAAGATCATAATCCGGTACTAGTTGAGACAAAGACTCGTTTCCAAGACACAATTCCTTCAGAAGCACAGAAAAGAAATGGAAGGATTCAGCTAATGTGTTACAAATATTTGTGGGATAATTTAGTTGCACATGCTCATCATGATTTCCCATCCAAACAGTTGTATGATTATTTTGAGTTGAATCCACGTGGTACTCTTAGTAAAGATCTACAAGCAGCATGTGACGAGTCTGGATTCACAGCACTGACCCTTGGTGATGTGGTGAGGTGTTACCAAAATACATGCAAGATGCTGCCACCATCTAATGATATGTTAGTGTTGAGATATGAGTCTCAGAGGGACCATTCAGTGCTGGATGAAGAAAAGATTGCATATGACGAGGGTTGGGTAAAGAGTGAAATAAGGAGTTGTCTTGAGTTGTGGCTTGGACAGAGAGAAGCCAGTTATGTGGCTGAGGATGAGCAATGGAAGTGTGGTTACTGTGATTTTGTTTCTGAGTGTCAGGGATACACTGATACCGAGAGTGAGAGCACAGAATCTCCTGCAAGTGATTACTCAAGTGAGTAGAAAGAAATGTAATGTAATGTAGCAGGAAAAAAAAAATAAGAAAAAGACCAATGCATATGGCAAGTCTTAAGTAACTAGTGACTTATTTTACCTTCAACTATTATTTATGCAGAGAGATAATATGATTTAAGAGTGGTTGAGGTATCTATTGTTAATAAAAAATTATGCAGTGATTTTATGTACTCCTTTTCAATCTTATCTTTTGTTTTTATCAGTAAATTTTAGCAATAAGATTTTAATGTGTTGTCTGGATTTGAATGATTTGTGAACTATTTTAATTCATCATTCATAAATTTGAATGTTTTTTTTTTCACAATTTTTGCTTACGTTTGATAGAGACGATGTGATAATAGCCTGATAGTAAAATGGGATTTGACACTTATAAAATAGTTTGCGAGATATTTAAGCTCATTATTCCCCCACTGTACCACTTGAAAAACTTTGCACGTATATAATTTTTTAATATATCAGGCTTAATTTAGTTTTAGAAAAAAATATGACAATAAATTAGTAAATAGATAAACAGTTTTTCTCATTGAAGATCCTAGAATGGAAATGTGGAGATGCACAAGTGATGTTTTCTTTAACCATAGTCTTAGGGAGCACTTTGAAGACTTTTGTTGAAGCTTATTTGGATTTATGACTCCTGTAAGCTCTTTTTAGCTTATTCCAAATAAGTTTCTTGGTTAAACTTGTAAAATTTATCTGTTAAAAAAAAAAACTTGTCAAATTTATGGCAATTTCGTGTAATAAGAGATCATTAAATAATCACTTAATAAGCTGTTTGTTCAAATACACTCTTACTATTGTTAGAAAACACTGTCTAACTAACATATAACCACTGAGTATCAACAGCAACTATACTGATAGTTCTTTGCACATTGAACTGGCTTATATCTCGAGCTTTAATTTTCATTTTGTTTCGTTAGTTATTTTGTCACATTTGATGTTTGGATCCTATTGTTCAGTTACGCTGTTTCTTCTACCTATTAGTAGGTTCTTCCTCTTTTTCTATCAATGTTTCTTCAAGTCAACTTTAGTATATACGAGATAACAAATTTGCAATTAATGAAAAATGCATACTTAGAATCATCTCCTATTTATACTACCTATATCAGGCTTTTACTAGTATGGGCATTTTGGAGCGGATCCATACTTTGGCTTTATGGTTAGTCACGAGATATTCTCCTAACCTGTTCTAATATTTTCGGTTAATGGGTAATCTTGTTTAAGCTGCTTAAGGTGGACACCTCTGTACATTTATCATGCCCCATATATAAAGGGTCCTTGTTACTATCTGATTTTTTGAATGTTTTGCAGATTTGTTATCACTAGATGGTTACTTGTTGTAACCACATTCATTCATTGTGGAGTAATCATGATCCTTAATAAGTCATTATATTTAATAGATATCAGTTTAACCTATTAACAACCAATTATCTTTATGTCAGGAATTTCTGTATGTTCAAAAGCTAACATTAACCACCAAACCTGATGTGAGTAAGTTATTCTATTACAATATAATTTCTGATACCTGTATAGCTATGGGAGAATGGATAGCAAATCCGCATACCGAATCTGCTCTTAGTAATGTCCTTCGTGTGTTGAGTTGATCAGAGTATCAGAAACAAAACACTCTTCCAAAGTAAGCAAGTGGTCACCAACACTGCAAATATTGTCAATGAGTTAATCTATGATGCTGCAAACGTAACTATAACACAAGGTAGTCCTGGCTACTAATGCCACCTTTATGCTACCATTTTGACTCTCAGTTTCGAGATCGTCAATGCACATATCAGGAAGTTTCTTCCGCCAATGCCTCGATGATAATTTTCTTCATCACTTGGTTATTGAGCTTTGCCACTTGGGGTCTTTCTTTCCCCCTGCCCTCCGATAAAAAATCCAAGTGTGTTTGTACTGAGAGAAATATTAGTTCATTTAACCTTTGGATTCTCAGTAGAAAGCCGAAGTGGTACAAAATTAGATTGCTACGAACTCCATCTGCGTGTCAAATAATTTGTTTAATGGCAAATGAAAACATATTATATAACTTGTCACTATTTTGATTATTTCCCATGGCCCCATAGGAAATCTGATAAAAACTAGTATCGCAATTATAATTTTTTTGTATCATGTTCTAATTACAATTTCTGTTAATCATATACATAGAATCCATTTACTCCGTTGAATACTTTTTTTCAGGTTTGGAAGAACTTCGAATGTGAGGTATCTGAATCTGGCATTTGCACTACACTTGGCAGGGTTACCCCAGAGATTTCCTTGCAGATAGTAGCTGCAGTGAATGAAATTTATGCATTAAAACATTACACCCCACCTTTACTTAGCCTTCAGATGGCAATTTTGTCAGAAATGCATTCACCAAATTTACTTCAAGCTACTGTCCTCCATTAAACCAACACCTCAAGATTATCAATGTAGGACTTGGCCTCGTTTCAGTTGGTCTTCCCTTGTTCTTTGGATACTCTATGCAAACTGCCCCCGAAGAAGGGAAGCGTTTGAGAAGTCGTCCTTCCCAGAAACCACCACATATTTTACCTTTGTCAAATGCAAATAGTGAAGTATAGATTGTAAAAGTAAAATCAGTTGATAAAGTACACTTTATTGTTTTACAGTTCCGTGTACTACAACATTTTGTCCATATAAAAAGAAGACAATAAGAAGTAAATTACATCATAACGTTTTTCTAAAGAAAGAATCAATTTGTAGTGTACACTTCAAGCTCTCGAAAAATTGTAGATGAGATTTTTTAGAAAATTTCAAACATTTTAAACACTGTCAACTCAATAACAAGTTGTGTGGACAAATGATTCAATACCACACAACAGCCATTGCATTAGATTAATATATTCTAATAATCAGCTCTCCAACAAGTTTTTCTACTTGTTCAAACTAACTCCCTCCCCAAAACAAACAAAACCACCGGAGAACTTATATTCAATAGTAAAAGGATTTCCTTAAAATCCCCTCCCCCTTGGCCCTGAATAAAAAACTTTACTATTACACCCAAGAATTAGTTAGAACCCCATGTCAAAGCTCAACCTTGACCAATTAACCTACCTTCATTCTCCTAACCACCTCCTCCAAAACGCCAACACTACTTATTCTTCATCGTCAAGCCAAGTTCCCCTGCCACAATAACAGTGGTAGCCATATCCAGAAACATGCCATGCTCCACCACCCCAGCAAGCTGCAGAATTGCGTCACTGGCAGCCTTCAAATCCCCAATACTCCTCTGGAAATACAAATCCACAATGAAGTTCCCATTGTCCGTGACAAAGGGCTCCTCCTTCTCCCCAAAAGTCCTAAGCTTGGCAACACACCCAGCCTCCTCAAACAACCTGCGCAACCTCTCAGCAGTGAACCTCCAACAAAACTGAATAACCTCAACAGGCATGGCCAATCCACTCCCCCCTATATACTTCACGAGCTTCGACTCGTCAACAATAACAATAAACTTCTTGCACGCGCTCTCCACCATCTTCTCCCTAAGGAGGGAGCCTCCGCGACCCTTTACGAGGTTGAGGAAAGGGTCAACCTCGTCGGCGCCGTCGATGGCCAGATCCACGACGGGGTGGGAGTCGAGATCGGAAAGGGGGATGCCAAGGGAGAGTGCCTGTTCGTGGGTCATCTTGGAGGTGGGGATTCCGACAATGTCCTTGAGTTTGCCCTGGCGAAGAAGTTCGCCGATGCGGTCGACAGCGTGCTTGGCGGTGGAGCCAGTGCCGAGGCCGAGGACCATGCCGGATTGGACATACTCGACGGCCTTGTAGGCAGCGATCTTCTTGAGGTCATCTTGGGTGAGGATGCGGGAGGGGGAGGAAGGGAGGAGGAGGCCGGCGTCCATGGCAGCCTTCTCAGTGGCGATGAAATGGGGGTAGGGAATGGCCATGTGAATGGGTCCTGGAAATGGGTGAAAGACCTAAAGTTGCCGGACCCAGAGGTTTAAACGTGTGGTGGAAGCAGAAAGGAGAGAGATAGGGTTGAAGGGTTAGAGAGGGTTGAGATTGATTGGGTATATATAGAGATGGGGTAATGGAGAAAAAACTTTCAATCACTGCGTTTTTGTGGTTTGAAGAGGAATTGATATGCGCGGTAAGGGGAAGGAGACAGACAAACATATTCCACCAAGGAATGCAGCATGCAGCTTCCCAGCTTTTTTGGAGGGACAAACCTAAAAACTATTTGCAATTTAATTAATTGCACATTAATCTTAGGATAAAAGAGAATAATACAATTTAACAACTTTAATTCAACCATTATAAATTTGTAAGAGAGAAAAAAGTGTAATGTATTTACATTTTTCAAACAGAAGTAAGTAATTTGTCTCAGTAAATTTCTAAGAAAAAATATATAATCATAATATTTATAAATTTAAATTAAGTTGAAAGAATTTAAATAATTTTTTAATTTATTCATAATTAATTTTAACTTATGAAAAATTGTTTTTTTATTTGTTTCACTTCTTAATAATCTTGTCCATGCATATTTTTTTTCAAAAAAATTATGTGACAAAGTGTAATATTGTGTTAAATAATTATTGTTTCTAATAATTTTATTTAGTACAGAGTATAAAGCAGAAAATTATTGTATTACTAATTCAATATTTTATTTAATTTGCTTATACAGTATAACAAATCTTAACAATTAGTTTTTTATGACAATAGTAGTAATTATGTAGTATAGGCATAATATTGATTTTATATTAGAAGAACTGTTCTAACTGCTGATCCATTGTATTCAGTGTCAACATGACTTTACATGAGGTGTGTTGTCTAATATAAATGTAAGATTAACGTGAGTAGAAAATACGATTGTTTTAACCAAAATAAAAATAGTGAAAAATAAATAAAAATGTAAGAAAAGTTTATAAAAGATTGACAGTGACATGTATAATAAATATGATTAATAAAATTATAATTTTTTTAGATAAAATTAATTTAAAATAAAATATGATAAATTATTTATATATGATTAAATATTATTATGAATTTTATTATTGTTAGTTTTATTATTATTTCATAACTTTATTTTTAATATTTTTATTTTGAATTTTTATTATTATTTATAATTTTTTAATTATTATTGTTTTATAAATTTATTTGATTATTATTATTTCATAAACTTATTTAAGTATTATTATTATTATTATTTAATTTCTATATTTTTCTCCTCTTTCATGGCCACCATGTCTGCTCTCTCTTCCATCCCTCCTTTGACATCTTTTCCTCATGTGTATAATGTTTTCCTTCCCCCACCTTTACTACCTAATTATAATATCCTCCTTTGACATCTTTTCCTCATGTCTATAATGTTTTCCTTCCACCACCTTTACTACCTAATTATAATATTACAAATATCATGTTAACTTTCTCATCCTTTTTCCCAATTAAGGAGAATGAAGTTCTCTCTTTCCTCAAATTCAGTCTAATAACTTGATCAAAACATAAGATGGTATGACAAATCTATCATAATAAATAGTATATTATTCAAAATAAACATAGTGTAAGCACATATTTGGATATACGCGGAGAGACATAAAGAAAAATATAACTAATATTAAAAAATTGAGAAATAAATTATTAAAAAATACAAAAACGATCTCACAGGATCTAATAAGACTCTTTTTCCAAACATAATATACTATGGCTTTTTTTTACCAAAAGTTAAACGAGTATAAAAACCAGTTCAGCAAAACTTGGAGACAAAAGTTTTTTTTACGAGTTTATTTATTTTTTTTAAAGTCGACGAAGAATAATTATTTTAAATAAATTAAATTTATAAGGTTATAAATAGAAAACAAAAACATTTTAATTTTTAGTTTCTTATAAATGATGATTGACCATCTCTCTATCAATTTTCTTTTTACTTTAAGTTTTCAAAAATATTTTTCTCTTTCTCTTTTTTGGTTTCTAGAATTAGGTTCTGACGTGAGATAAGTGTAGATTGATCTTGATTCTCAAATCTTATTTTCTGGAAGTTTTTGGGAAGTGTATATTAGTGATTATATGAATGTTTAAAATTTTATATCCTTTAAATGACAAGAGTTAACTTAAATTCATCATGAATTTCATGAAAATTTGGAGATTACGAATTAAATATGATTAGACGTTTTAAATTTGCGAAGGATGGAATATTTTGTGTTGATATATAGTTTATACAAAACTTTAAAATTGGATAGATTTGTTTGAGATGAATTGTTTGAATTTGTTGTGTTTGAATTGATATTGGAATTAATTGAGTATTAGAACTCATTTGGACTAAAATGATTTTTTGTGGTAAATTTAAGGTGAAACTTGGTTTGTAATTGCGCTTTGATTTGATTGTGTGTGTGTTTTTTCTAAGAAGTAAAGTTAAAAATAATTATTTCTTTTATATAAATTTATTTGAGTTACGCCAACACATATCACTTAACTAGCGGATCCACAACTTGAAAGAGGGAAAAAATAAATTTCAAGCAAGGATAACTTGCCTAATTAATGACATTTTTGTGTGTAAAATTTTATAATGTTTTTAATTTTATTTTTGTAAAGTAATCTACACATACATTGTTGTAATAACTTTGATGAAATGAGATTTGATTAAGTGTACGACACGATAAAAGTAGTTCTTTGGGATTATAATATCAGCTAGTTGATTGTTTTTATGTGAGTATTGAAACTATTATTAAAAGAAAAATCAATTCAAACTTTAGTGACAATGAGATGTTGGTGAGAGTTCCTATACAAGACTATGACTGTGTAGAATGTATCCAAGTTACCTAAATGCATATTAGTTGCTATTCAATTTTGGTATACTTTTATTACAAATTTAGGTGTTAGTATAGGATGGAATTACTAAATATTAGTTTTTTTGGGGAGGTGTTAAATATTTTAGTTCCTCCTTAATTTGTATTGAAACAAAAAATAATATGTAATGTGATTACACTTTTTTTTTGTTTTGTAAAGTAAAGTAAAATTGATTTTGGACAATATATTTTTTTTTATGTATTTGTAAGTTTATTTTATAAGAATGATGAGATATTAGAAATGGTCTTGAAACAAACAAAAAACAAAGTTTATAAAACTTTTGTGGTGGATATATTTTATGACCAAGTCTTATAAATAAAAAATATAATTATTCTTTAAAGTTATAAAAAATAAAATAAAAAAATAAAAAAATTAAGGCAATGTAAATATCATAAGATGTTACCATTAAAATAAAACTGTAAGGATGATTTAAAGAATGACAACATGAAACTAATTTAAAATTAAATTAAAAAGTATTATTTTTACATTAAAGATGCTCTCACATTATAAAGATGGATAGAGAAAAACTGTACTGTACTTCTTCTTACAGAAGAAAAATAATGCAATACTAAATCATTAAAAGGGGCTAGTTGATAAATAAATTATTTCATTGATTATAAAAATATTCGTTGAACAACAGCTATTCATCAATGAATTGTTATTATATTAATCGTGATCTTATACTATCATTATATTAGTAGGTGAGTATTTTATTTTCACTTAAAAAGTAATAATAATAAGATGACAATATTGCTATCTTATTTTATTATTTACAAATACCACTAAATAAATTATGTATTTATTGAATAAGAAGTTTAATTGTATAAAGTTAAATATTCCAAATATCTACAATTTTATCTTAATTAAAAATTAAAGAAGTTGCTCCTCTTTTTTATTTATCTGAACTTTTTTTTTTTGGACGTTTTGGTGAGCTTCCACAACAATGAAGATGAGTTGACACCTCATTTAAAATTTTAGAGTAATAAATTTGTGAATATTATTTAATTTTTTAATTTTTCCTTAATGTGGAACTTAAATTTACTTTAACAATCTTTCCCTTATCTCTCTTAAGTAAAAATCGTATTCATGTTGATATATTTCTTTGAGTGAAAACATTTTTTAATTATAAATACTTGTACCACTCATATCTATATTGATATTAACCATGAGTTAGTAAATTAATGAGTCTTAAAAATGTTTGGAATCATACAATATTATACTCATTATCAACCACAACTCATGTTGATAAGTTTTTCTAAAGAAAATCCACTGAAAAATTTCACAAAACATGAGTTAAATCTAATTAACACCACATCTACTTCAATAACTTAAAGTTATAACTCTATGGGCATCTTCTTTATATATTAGTCATGTTTCTTACTTTTACTGAGTCTCATTTAGACTCATGTTCCTACTAACACTTTCTAATGTTCAATGTTCCAAGTCTTCAATTTTAAATTCTTCCATTTTCTGCATTTGAATGGACCACGACCCAATATAGATTGTTGTCACACCACACCAATAACATTGTGCTCAATCGAATATAAAGCTGTTTAAATTTAATTTTGACCCTATCTGTGTTTAACAATGTGAAACCAAAAATTTTAATTTTTTAGAGACAAACGAACATTGCTTTTCTCACTGATATTCATATATCCTAGTCAACCAATGTCCATTCATTCATCCTGTGTCATTAGTTTCCCTTTTTTTAAAAAAAGAAATAAACATGCAGTTATTTTTTTCGGTTTTGTTTTGATCTAAATAAATATAATTTTATGTAATGTATGGATAAACTCATTTAATCAATATAAATGTGTTAAATAATTATAGAGGAAACATGAGACAAAAAAAATTGTCATGAGAAAAGTAATCTCCTGTTAGCGTCATAATTTTATTCATGTAAAAGGTTTATTATTATTCTCTTTTGTTTGGAATATATTCTTTGTATTCTTGGTGGCTATGGGAGGACCACAGACATTTTCTAATAACATTTTTTGTTTTTTTTTGCAGGACATCTTCTTCTGATTGGTCAATGATTTTGGTCCGCACCTTTGATCTGATCTTCACTCCACTGGGTGGGGTGAGACAATCCAAAATCTTCATTTTTCTGCATTTTACCAAAAACAAACAAATGAAATACTTGATAATTAGAGCTTAATATTTGATAAAAGTGGATTTAATTTTAATGCAAAATAATATTGAGTAAGATTTTATATGGCCACACAACTAAGCCAAACTATCCAAGAGAAGCAGTAAATGAAAGTATATACAGAAAGAAAAGGAATCCGAAGAAAATCAGTTGAAAATAAAAGAAGAAAAATCAAGTAAGAAAATTCATCAAATAAAAAACTGTGAATCAAATACGCCTATCAAATGAGGCTCCAAAATTCTCTCTACTACTATCATTATTTATCAGCCACGTGATGAATTCATCATAGGCTTTAAAGTTAGTTTGGGCCTTGATCTCCCGAAACGGAGTGATTCTTCTTACACCTCCGTATTGACGTCCTGCATCTCCATAATTTTAATATATTCCTATTTTAATTTTAAAAAAAACAAAAATAGTTTTTATTGATAGTAATTAAATTTTTTTTTCTTTACGAGTTACACAAACCACAATATAATAATTTATAAATACTGAAACCAGCTTCAAAGGCTAATGCATGGGCTTTAGGAGCAATTATATTTGCATCTCCCTATCACACATCTCAATAATTCATAATAATTTTTTTTTATTCCGGATTGTATAATCTTAAATATAAAAATCTTAAATATAAAATTATATTATAAATTACATAATCTAAAATATAATCTTTTTTAGATTACACAATCTCTGCAATATAAAAAATTGTATTTTATATTATACATTCTTTTATTTTGAATTGTAGAATCCATAATACAAAAGAATAATTTCTATTTCAGTTTGTATAATCCAAAATATAATTTTTAGAAAGATATTTTAGTATTTTTTAAAATATGAGGGTGTAGTAAGAAAAGCATAGAGGTGTAGGAAGAAATGCCCAAGCTTTCGTTAAAAGACAATCAATTTGTAGCTAGTGAGTCCAAAATATAGAAAAAAAAACATCAAAGGATGATTTTTTGCACACCCATAAATTCCTCCTCCACCCTCAAACGGGTGTGTAATACAAATTGTTTCTTTAGTGTATATTAATTTTATTTTGAATAAGGTAGTATCATTCCACAAGTGTCCATTATGAATAAGAAATACATAGTTAAAGGTAGTTTCATGATGATAAAGGTAGGGGTATTGATTCAACCTATGATGAATCGAAAACACAATGTAATTTCCTACAATAGTGAGGAATAAGGAGAAGTAATGTATTCTTTTGCAATATCACATTAATTAGATGTATCTTACCATGAAGTTATTATGTAAATTGTGACAAATTTTTATATCAATGTTGTCAATTATTTTAACAATAAGTATGGATCGAGAAGTAATGTACTTTCTCAGAACCATACAAGATGCATGATTGTAGGGAACAGTGACAAGTGAAATCCATATTTTTTAAAATAATGATACTTAGATTCTTTTCCGTCCATCATTATAAAATGAACTCTTATTTGTGAATGACTTTAAAATCAGGTATCACTTAAATGATACCATTGATGAGTTTAAAGTAAGGTTGTTTATTTTAGGAAACTACCAAGTAGATGAGTTATACTACACAAAAACATTTGCCCTAATGGCAAAAATGGTTACTGTATGTATTTTATTGATTGTTGTTGTTGCTAAAAATTCGAAACTCCATCAAATATATGTTCACAGTATGCATGGTGACCTTCAAGAAGATGTATATGAATGAAAATTTCTCATGAGTTCACAACGCACTGTTATCTATACTTTACTTGCAAATCTCTAAGATTTATGATAAACTCCTAAATTTTAATTTGTCAATTTCTCTACTACTCTAATGACTTATAGGTCCGTCAATCTTACTCTGACTACTTTTTAGTGTATTTTGTGGACTGAAAGTTTATATCTTGTGATATTAGTATTTATAGACAATCTTATTATTTCTAATAATGATATTAACATTATTTAACGCTTTAACTTGTATTTTTCTACTTGTTTTCATGTGAAGAAGTTGAAAAAAATTAAGTATTTTCTCGTAGTAGACTCATCTATCTACAAAACTTTATTTATATCAAATATAATATGTCCTCAATTAATATTTTTGAGACTGTATTATTTTGGAAAATTTTTCAAAGTGGTGTAATTTTTATCTGAAATTTCTAAAATCATGTATTTTTTTATTTATTTACTGATATAGGTACATATGGGTAAATTGTGCATAAGAGAGACAATGTCATTGTGAAAAACAATACCCTTATTACACCATTTAATTTAATATTAAATGAAATCATGAAAAGAGAACACAATTCTAGTTTACTAGATGAAATTGCGTAACTAATATTTCAAATAATGAGTTAATTAAAATCAGTGAGAATATTGCACCATTTTAGAATGGTTAATATTCTTCATTTATTGCCTTTTTTTTTCTTTCTTTGCACGTGGTGTGTTGGTACTTTACAATTAAAATAAATGGACAGTTAAAAGTCATTTTATTTATTGATAAATATATAATGGTTGAAATTAATTTTGATTAAGTAGTTGAATAATTGTGAAGTTAATTTGAATAAAAGAGTGGTTACATATTGTGAAGAAAAATTACCTAGATATAATTTAAAAACTAATAATAAATTTATTTAAAAAATTCTATAATATTTTTAAATTTTTCTTTCTAAAATTATTGCTAAATTTTAATTTTATTTTAAATTATTTCTATATTAGTAACTAAATTCAAATATCAAACTTATACTTAATTTTGCTAAATATATTTTATTATTGAATTTTAATTTTATTTTATTTTTCTTTTCAATATCAAACTTACTCTTAATTTAATTCAATATATAAATCTCAATGATATCATTTTTATTTCAACCATTACATATTTATGAATAAATAAAACAACTTTGTAACTTTATATTTATTTTAATTACACAGTAGTAGTAACATGTGCCAAATAGAAGAAGAAGAATGAGTGGAGAATAATAACCACCATCAGATGGTGGAGAATAATTACACAATAGTAACATCTTTATTTTCATGATTTCAGTTATTTTCATGATTTCATTTATTTCTTCACATTGATATAGTGTCTAGCAGACACACACGATTTACCCATATCTAGAAATAAAATAAAAAATACATCATTTTGGTGGAGAATAATTACACAGTAGTAACACATTTATTTTTAGGATTTTATTTATTTCTTCACATTGATATCATGTCAGGCACGATTTACCAATAAAATAAAAAAATACATCATTTTAGGAATTTCAAATTAAAATTACACCAATGTCCACCTCTCTTTAAGAAAATCATCATATAACATTAATTAAACTTTCTTTACTTTCTTCTTTCACACTTTATGGATACTTTATTAAAGAGTTTCATCTAGGTGTATTACATCTTACTAAATTTAAACTTTGATATATTAATCATATTTTCTCAATTAATGCAACAATTGAAAAAAAAAAACATTGAAAGCTCAACAATTTGAAAACAACTAAAAGTGATATAATATTTAGTTAGTAAGCTACTTAGATTCAAGGTTTTTGGAAGCTTGATCTTCAAGTATATACTTTACTAAAATCTTGATGCCTAAATATCGAAGAAACATAAAAAAAAAGGAGTTTTAGGAAGTTGAAACACATGAATCACAAAGGACAAAATATTTAATTTTAGAAATTTGGGATATATGAGAAAACTACAAGGGAAGGTGCAGAGTTAAATGATGATAAAAGATGAGAAATTTCTCACAGTGGTATAATTTTTATCTGAAATTCTCAAAATATTTTTTTTTTTATTTTCGGATATGGGTAAATCTTGCATAGGAGACACCATATAATTGTGAAGAAACCATGATGCTATTACACGGTTTAATTTAACATTAAATGAAATGGTGAAAAGAGAACACAATTTTAGTTTACTAGATGAAATTGTGCAACTAAGATTATGAGTTAATTAAAATTGTGAGAATATTGCACCATTTTAGAATGGTTAATATTCTCCAAATATTTCTCTTTTTTTTTTACACCTATGGTGTGTTGCTACTATGCAAAATAAATGTACAATTACAAAAGTCACTTTATTTATTGATAAATATGTAATGTTGAAATTAATTCTGATTAAGTAATTGAATAAATGTGAAGTTAATTTGAATAGAAGAGTGGTTACATGAAAAAAATTACCTGGATATAATTTAAAAACTAACAATAAATTTATTTAAAAAATTATATAATATTTTCAAAATTTTCTTTCTAAATTTATTGCTAAATTTCAATTTTATTTTAAATTATTTCTATATTAGTAACTAAATTTAAATATCCAACTTATACTTAATTTTGCTAAATATATTTTATTATTAAATTTTAATTTAATTTTATTTTATTTTTCTTTTCAATATCAAACTAACTCTTAATTTAATTTAATATATAAATCTCTGACATCATTTTTATTTCAACCATTACATATTTATCAATAAATAAAATAATTTTGTAATTTTACATTTATTTTAGTTACATAGTAGTAATACAACACATGTGTCAAACCAAAAAATAGAAGAAGAGGGATGGGTGAAGAATATTAACCACCATCAAATGGTGCACTATTCTGTTATCTTTTCATGATTTCATTTATTTCCTGTAAACTAAAATCGTGTTATCTTTTCATGATTTCATTTATTTCTTCACATTGATATAGTATCTGATAGACAAGAATTTATCCATATCCAGAAATAAATAAAAAAATACACTATTTTGAGAATTTCAGATAAAAATTACACCAGTTTGATAAATTTGGCTAAAAGATCTCTTCCCAAAACACATTTTTTCTTATTTCAAATCCTAACACAACTTGAACACTTCAAAATTTGAATTTAAATAACAACACAAGCAACAAGAGAATATTTATTTATTTACCAAATTTTTACTTTTCTTGCAATAAGGTTTAAATCACTCAATATAAAATGTACCATATTTATAATTATGTTATCGTTCACCAGTTTTACATTTCATATTCTTTTTGCATTCTACCTAAGATCTTTAATTTTGACACATTTTACATTATTTTTTTTAACAAAATAATGATATGTTAAAAGAACGTTAAAAAAATAAAGAATAGCATAATTTTATTACTATTTTTTTCAATTTTTTTTATGACTAGTATATATCGTTTTAATAGACCGATAGAATGATCAAGGATTAAAATGTTTGATGATAAGAACAGTGAATTTAAAACAAATATATAATATATATATATAAAATGATGATAGTTAAATATTAAAATATACTGTTTACTAAAACTAAAGTTGCAGGAACTTAAAAGCTGTGGAGTGGCTACTGCTGGTGCGCCCATGCGTCCCACGAGTTCGGATATTATAAGATATTGTATTAGAAAAATGTTATTGTATATTTAATTGATATTAACGAAAACATATTGAATAACCTACTTAATATTTTTATTATAGTTATTAAAATAAAAACTATTAAATATAAAAAGTATATTTATAAAATAAATAATTATCATAATTCTATTATAAGTAAATTTTTAATTTAAATGATTAATTGAGTTTAAAAACGTTAACAAAACCTAAAAAGTAAAATAATAAAATAAATTATATTATTAAAATTAAAATTGATAATAAATTATGTATATTAAAAGATGGTTACAAAAGAAATATTTTATATTAATAGCTATAAATGATTGCTTAAATTAAAAAAAAAAATATCCACCCAATAATATATTTACATTTCTATCCATTGTTATTAAGATATTGCAAAATGACTTCTCTAGAATAACTATTTTTTATTCAATCATGTCCAGATATTTTTTAATAATAAAATTAAACTGTAGGAGCAATGTCCAAATTTTAGAATAAAGTAATAACATTTCATGTATAATTATTATAGAGTAACATCTCTCGTTATTTATAGAAGATGAGACATTGTAAGTGATAAATAAATTCATGAGAAATTTTGGTAGACATAAAAGTATTATAAGTATCTTAGACATGTTTAAAGAAATTTTATGTATTTAAATTATGTTTTTGAAGGATTAAAATTAGTTGTAAAAGATAATATTGATTTAAATTTTATAAACAATTGGAATAAAATGATATAATAATAATTATTATATATTTATATTTGTAGGAACTATGTTAACTTGATTATCTAAGTTATATGATATTGTAGTTCTATTTATTATAGAATAGATATATACCAACTATTTAAGAATGTAAGGAAACTAAACTATCTCTATTTAAAAGTTAATAGAGGACCTTATCGAACATTGAAAATTTACTTTATATTTATCTTTCTTGTTACAAAAGAATCTTCTTAATAAAATATAGTAAATTCACTTTCTTTTCTTAGTAAAACATAATAAATTTACTTTGTTTTCTTTTTTATTGTTTTTTGAAAGAAATTTTTTTAAAAAAATCTCGTTTAAGATTTTTTAAAATGTTTTTTTTTTATTTTTAAGAAAGAATTTTATTTGTTTTCTCCATAGAATTAGAAAGAACAACATTGCAATTTTTTTCTATATTGTTATTATCTGTTTTGCATAATTTTTTCATCTTTTATTTCAGTTGTAAATTCTTACACTTTTGATATCCATAAACTAAAGTAAAGATATGAAATTCTATTTTTATAAATTAAATACTAAAATAAAATAAAAAACAAATGAACATATGGAGATATGAAATATTACTACTTTGAAAAAACCTTATGAATTGTCTAAATTTTCTGAAATGAATATTATCCACTACAAAGATAACACTAGCGACATACTGGGTACAGTTCCTGACAATGGGTATCTGGGTAACACTAGCACCCGAGGAAGTAAACCACCCTATTAATGTGAAGAGGCAGAGTGAGGAGTCCATAAGAAAAAGAGAAAAATTAAGTTAAAGTATTATATATTTGACAAATGTAAACAAAAATTGCATTATTTAAATAGGGGATGAGTTATTTAAATAATATAGCTCAATCATGAAAATATTAGGCACTAAAAATGGTATATTTTATGGTTACAAAGAATAGTTATTTTATTAATATATTTTGATAAAAACAACCCTTGGGAAATTATAGATAGGGGTTGTTGGTGTTTAGAGTTGAAACGGAGTCTCTTCCCTGAAGGAGACAAAGAGCAGAGTTAGACTACACCGCCGGTCACTCAATCTCTCTTTCTCGCTCTCCACCCCTTGCAGGTATGGCAAAACCATCATCCCACGCGCTCCTCATGGCAGTGATCGCACTGTTCTTGGCGCGTGCATGCACGGCGAAGGAGAGCGTGTACGAGGTGCTCCCCAAGTTCGGACTCCCCAGTGGTCTGTTACCGGACACCGTCACCGACTACACGCTGGACGAGGAGGGTCAATTCGTGGTGTTTTTGGCGAATCCCTGTTACATAGAGTTCGATTACCTGGTGTACTACGAGAAAAAAATCACCGGCAAACTCAGCTATGGCTCCATCACGAATCTGAAGGGCATTCAGGTGCAGCGCCTTTTCCTCTGGTTCAACGTCGACGAGATCAGGGTCGATTTGCCCCCTTCCAACAGCATCTACTTCCAGGTCGGCATCATCAACAAGAAACTCAACGTTGACCAGTTCAAGACCGTTCATTCCTGCCGCAAATCACTCTCCTCCTCTTCCCCTTGCGCACAACGCCGAATTAAGGTTCTTTTCTCTTCTTTCAACCCTCCTTTTTTCCGGAACTCTGGATTAGCTTTAATTGAAAGTTGTTTTCTACCCCTCTGATATGTGTGTGTGATTTATGGTATCAAATTCAGTTTTTTATAATTGGGTGTGTGTTTAATAGATGTGTGTCCACATGGTCAGACTTTTCATCTCAGGTCCGTGAAAAGATTGGGAGATGTCAATTTAAGGTTGTGTTTGGTAAAAACATAAGTTACCTGAAACCTCTCCAACTGTGAGTTCTTAACATAAAATCAAGTTTTTGCATAATGTTTAACATTGGAGTGCTCTAGACTGTTCCACGTGTAACAATGTTACCATTGTAGAAGAACTCAAAGGAAATCAAAATGTGGGGTCCATTGTGTGATGTTAACAACTCAAATGAGTTCTGCTGGAGAAAAACGTGAGTTCTTAAATGAGATACTGTGGTGATAAAGTTGGTTGATATACATACAATGATATATTTAACTAGTTTCATAATCTGTTACATAATCTGTTCTGTTACGAGTATTGTTGCTAGCTTTTCTATTATAGATACAAAATTAAATATTTAATGTAGTATTTTATGAAAATAAACTGGAAGATTAGAAAATAAGTTTGTTTCAAACAAATATATTCTGGTCAAACTTATGTTTTCGGAATAACTTAGCAAACACACTTCAACCCTTTAAATGGGATTCTGTACCTTAACTGCAGGGTTACCCAAAAATTAAAACTAAACTGGTATTTTAGAAGGTGGGAGAATTGTCTCAATGCAGTCTACATAAACCCTATGGGCAATACAAGGAACCCTGCAACAGATCTATTTCATAGTGATACAACATTGAACAACATTGTTGGAAAAGGGTCCAGTTGCCCTTCCATAGTTCCTTGTCTTATAACCAGTTTCTGCTTATATTATGCTCCTCAAATTCTGAGGCATCCTCTAATCATGCCGAGAAGGGGAAGTGATGGTACAGATTATAGAGTTCTGTCTCATGGGTCAACTTTGAATACTTAGTAACTCTTGAAATATTTCAATCCTTATAGTCTCTCTCTAGTTTGGGTTCGATCTGGAGGCTCATGCCCAATAAGTTTTACATCAGGAATGGTCTGTGTCTGATGCAGTTTATATGTCATGAATTGAACCTCTGCTAAATGCTTAAGCCTTTGCTAACCTTTGTATCTGAGCGGTAAACTCTATTTCATACCATCTGATATGAATATTGTTTTCAATAATCTGTTACCTTTGTAAATGAACAATCAATCTCTCAAAACTACACTTTCTCCACAAATTATATTGTTAGTCTTGGTATTTTATTTTTCTTAAGCAGTCAGAGAAAAACTAACTAGTATAAATCTTTTGCAATTTTGGACTTGCAGCTTCCTGCTCCAGTAGATGAAATTCCAATGCTTCTGACGGAGTAGATCCCGTTTCACTCGTATGGCATAATAGAACGACGTTTTAAGATGTTACTGTGCCTCTATTGCCTAGCTTATATATGTCAAAGTGTCAAAACTCAAACTGAGTATGGTTGCTATTTATATTTCTAACGGGAGACTCTTATGAAAATATATTATGTACATATTTAAGTTGAGACTTAAACTTCAAGTGTGTTGCAGAACTTTTCTGTCTCTGGTCACATTTAAACGTGCTTAATAATGAATGGCAATGTCGGGTCTTGCAAAAATAACAGCTGTGCATGCTATCCCTGCATCATCTTTTTCTATGTGGTTGAATGATTACCTTCCCGACTTGCTAGGGATTGAATATAATCTAAGCCACTGTAACGTCATCATTTTTATCAAGTGTTTCCTTGAAGTTTAATACGTAATCAGTAATATAATATACTAATTGTGGCATGCTTCTTTTGACTGCATGGTGACACTCGCACAATTTTTGGTCAGGATGCTACTACTATTGTATCTTTTTATATTTAAAAGAATGCAAACTCTTCTTTTTCATTATTATTTAAATCCATCTTTCTTCGTTATGTTCTTCGAAAACAACAGTTGTGTGAAAATCGTTGTTTTAAAGTTTTAGATTAAAAATGATATGGTTTTTTTTTATATGATTCAATTCTTATTTATGTTTATTCTTTCCATGACAGTGTCTAAACTTGGAAAAAAAAAAAAAACACCGTTCGCATGGCAAAATAGAAGAAAATGATAAAATAAAAGAAAAAAATGGTTATAACTTTTGCGTCTTGCACCATTTGACATGATTTTAGATCCAGACTTAGAGAATTAACCTGTCTCAAAAAAAAAAAAAAATATTTTGGATCATAGCGAAATTCTAGTTTCAATAAGCAAAATTTAACTTCAGAACGAGGAAAACTAACTTCAGATCTTCTGCCATTTCATGGGAACAACAATTACACTACTATTTTCGATTTACGATATTTGGAACTAAATTACAACAAGCCTATTTTAAGGCTCTGTTGGAAAAATCAATCAAATGAGCTATAATCTGATTTGACTAAAGTTAATTTATGAATTTTCAATAAATATGTTCTTTATAAACTTTTTTTCTACGGTTTTGATTATGTTGCGACAATATTATTGTTTGGACACGGGTTAATTCCATTTTGAGGTCCTTCTAAATTATTTTTTGTATGGTTATATCCCAACTTGGTGAATGCGTTGGAGAAAACTTAGATCAAGTTCCCCATATCTTCATTATTAAGTAATTTAATAAAATGATACGTAAATGCTTTTTTCTTTAAATTCTAAAATGTATGTCTTTTAGATCATATAACATTCACTCGTCTCACTCTCCAGTTAGATGGGTACAAGTAATTCCAATTGAGTGAAGATTAATTTAATTTTTAACCCAGTTTTATTATAATTGGGTTATTAGGTTAAATAATAAAACTAATTTCAGTGCTCCTTCCCAAGATTTAACAAAAACAACTTACAACTCCAACATCATAAAAAATGCTTGACTTTGTATAGAAAAACTATATGCATAAGGCTATCTATTGCACATAATTAAAACAGCTTAATTATTTCTTGTTTATCTTGTTCACTTGTAGGACCATGTTTTTTAGACAACTTCATGTGTTTAGGTAACAAGTGGAACATTTATTAGCTTTGTTGGTATGGTTCAACCTTTCAAGCATTTTTTTAATGTATTTTTCCTCTGAGAACTATAACAAGCTATTGGAATAATTTTTTATGATCTTTATTTCAAGGATTTAGTTAATAGATATTTAGCCTTTTATAACGAAAGATTTGTTTAAAGTTTTTTTTATATTGTTAATCCTTTGTAATGATCTACGAGCAACATGTTATTCACATACGAATATAATAAAATCATTATTCGTATATCTTGTTATGAATACATAGTAATTGACTAATATTTTCAAAAATTTATATTTTGTCGTAAAAGATTCAAACTTCTTATACCTTTGTTTAGAGTCTTGCTTCACTACATAGAGCCTTTTATTCAGATGACACACTAAGTGTTTCTAGACTGGTTCTTTAAATCCTTTTGATTGTTTCATGTAAATTTCTTCTTCTAGTTCTCCATGAAGAAATAATGATTTGTCAAGTTATTCAAGATTTTAGACTTATGACTATCCTTATAGAGGGCACCTTCACCATTGAAAGCATCTTTAAAATCTATGTTCTTTTTTCTACTTGTAACCTTTAATATAATGTGATCTTTATATATTAGGGTTACATTCTCCCTTCTTCAAACTTTAGCTTGTATATCCATTTGTTCTTCAATGGTTGTTTTCTTTAGATAACTTCATAAGGTCATAGTTTGATTCTCATGCAACGAGGTCATATTCTCATTTATGACTTTGATCCAAACTTCTTTATCTTTTATTTTCATAGCTTCACCAAAGCGTTGTCATTCACCATCAACAATTAGTGTAACATATTCATATGACTTTGATCCAAACTTCTTTATCTTTTATTTTCATAGCTTCACCAAAGCGTTGTCATTCACCATCAATAATTAGTGTAACATATTCATATTATAAGTACCTATTAGAAAGACATGTATCTCTTAGATATTGTCTTAACACAAACTTTATTTAATCTTCTTTTATTAGTTGGTGTTCTAAATCCCTTTGATAATTGAATTTCGTTTACTCTTTAGAATTCGTCTCAGAATGTGATAACTCAGGGTTGGTTTGAGTAGGAAAAATTGACTTTGATGATTCTCTCATCTTAAAATTTTGCTTAGTAAGATGATTTAACACGTCATTATTACTTATTTTTTTGGATTTTCTTTCTGTTGATTTTATTGAAGCTCTTTAATAGTATGATTTTTAAAGAACATTGTGTCTCTACTTCTAACAATCTTCATTTTTTATATGATTCTATAATTTATACCCTAATTCATCCTTTAGAGATCCGATGTATATACATTCTTTGGTCTTAACATCCAACTTCATTCTATCATCTTGGAAACATAGACAAATACTTTGCATTGAAGACTTTCAAATAGTTGTAAGAAGCATTTTTCATAAGCCATTATTCCTCTAGAATCCCTTCCTTCAAAGATCGAGATGGCAAGAGATTTACAATGTCATTATCGTCTTCACAACTTCACCCCAAAAATACTTAGGGAGGTTTGCTCGATTTTAGCATGCATTTAAATTTCTCTTCAATTGCGTGTTTCATTCTTCTAGTCACTTTATTCATTTGAGAGTCTTCTGAAGGGTCTTCTACTTCTTGATATTATGCCTCTAAGAATATTTTTCAAAAACACCATATTATCCACCATTGTCTAATTTTATTTATTTTTTTTTTTTTTACCGTAGTCTCATGTAACTCTTGATATTTTTGTTTTTTTGTGTTATAGGCTATGCAAGTCTTGCAAAAATAAATTATCTTTAATCATGGGGTTCCAATAAGAGTAGTTATCATCAATCTGAACATAATAAAAAAAACTTGTTCCATCTTAAATCTTAAATGACATAGGCATGCTCCCAATACACAAGAGAGCTCTAATACCACTATTACCACATAAAATGATAATTTTTCCTACCTGTGTAACTTAAAACAAGCTTATGAAATAATAATAAAAACAAAAACATATTTTTTAATATGAAAAACATAAACTCACACTGTCAAGTAAGAATATGAACTCTACTATAAAAGTAGAATTAGAATTTTTTTTAAGAGAATAGTATAATAACTCGTCTTTCTTTAAATAACTTACAACAACCTTGCAAGAAATAATGAAATATCTTTATCTCTTAATCAGTTATAAACTCACTACTACTTTTCCACCTACAAAGTGACTTTTATACTATTCTTGTATATCTTAATCTTTGGTATCATGGACTAAAACTTTTCTATTAAAACTAACTTCTTAAAAATAAATGTACATGTTCTTAAAAGTTAAGAAAATAATTTAAATTTCTTAAAATAAAATATTTTCTTGATTGTAATGTATAGAAATTGCTTATTTTAATTGAGAGATATTTCCAACAATTTTGAGTGTAAAAGGACAGCTAATGGAGACACTTAAAAGCTACGTATAAGAACTGCAGGGCTGATTCTTTACGCAAAGCGCCAATGTCCTTTTACATTTTCTTAATTTGAAAAAGGAAATCGAAAATTATACTGTGTGCACACCCGGAATAACCATTTTAGAATATGTACAATTTGCAATTTTAGATTTGATAATCCAAAAACATCAACAAATCGAAAAATACGTTATAAGAAAGATTAATATGGGAAATTCATATTTTACTTTGGGTGTAGGGAGAAAATTATGAATTGCAAAATGGTTTATCCGCATTGTAATTCACGTTAATCTTTTTTGACATAAACAGTTCACAGCAATTGCTTTTTAATTAACTGCAAGGTTATTCCAATATTTGATTGTTATTTAATTGGAATGGATTTCAAAGGATAGGCTTGGTAACTGTTAAATGAATGGATTATTTTCGTGTTAAATACTATGTGAGCTGTTTGGGAGAAGAAACAAATGAATGGATGTCTACCAAACTGTAGTCAAAAATTAAAAGTAAACATGAACTTGACTAAATAGGTGGAAGGAAAAACTCTTAAAACATGTTAAAGTAAACGTCGACTTGACTAGATTGGTAGTAGGAAAACCTCTTAGAACATGTTAAGATGGAAAAAAATATAACATAAATTAAAGTTTAAGTGTAACTTATTTAATCCATTATTTTTTAGGGATAAGAGTTGATTTATATTTTACCTCCATGAGTTGGGGTGGATTGAGAGGGTTTACGCGTCTGTGAGCGGCCCAACATAAATTTTTAAACTATTAAATAAATAATGATGAAATCTTTTGTATTTTTTTAAATATAAATTTTGGTTTATGCAACCAAAATTTTATTTAAGTATAAACATTAAAAAATTATTAATTTAGTTGAAGTAAATAAAGAAATATACTATAAAATATATATTAAAGTTATATAAACTATAAATTTATATTTATTAATATATGATATTGATAAAATAATAATTAAAAATATTTAATTATTCAATACGCAAATAATATTACACAATAATAAAAAAATAATATAAATTGTTGGATGAGACGAGCTGACTTGGACTTCGATCTATACAGATTGTGAGTCATGGAGGACAATTCTTTACGAGTGAAAAATTATGATTTTAGATTTTATCAATTCCTAGATTTATAAATTGGTTTATTTTATAAAATAATAATTATATTTTAAATATATATATATATATATATATATATATATATATATATATATATATATATATATATAATAAATAGGTTATTAAAAACTATGGTAAAATGTTTGTTGGCCGTTGGTTCAATGTAGAATACAAACTTATTAGGTAACATTTAGAATACAAAGAAATTAACACAAACTTATTAGGTAACATGTTGAATTATGTTAAATTACCCATTTTACCTCCTCTAAATAAGATTAGTGTTGATTTATGCATTATATATATATATATATATATATATATATATATATATATATATATATATATATATATATATATATATATATAT
>Ga0209489_102057_pt1 | contig 41330 bp, 25 predicted proteins | sample SiratrowhiteBW_FD_187527 | JGI IMG/M metagenome (GOLD analysis project Ga0209489, IMG submission 187527) | Root nodule microbial communities of legume samples collected from California, USA - Siratro white BW (SPAdes) (version 2) | ecosystem: Host-associated > Plants > Roots > Nodule | place...
ACGTAACCGACTCCCGGACTTTAGTTTGGTTCGAAGATCAGATTTTTGGTTTTTCTGTAGTTTTCCATAATAAACTATAGTGGCGACTCTATGAAATTTAAAATATGTTTTCGCCGTCCCCGTCGTGAACCCGGTTGCGACACGTTTTTTCAAGGAGAGATTTATTTACTTATATTTATCCACTTGACTCCTCTTGAACCAGTCCATGGCCAACGCCACTGTCAGACACGAAAAAGTTTGAAGAAAGGAGCTTACGATTGCGTTGTTCTGAAAAGCACCATACAGTGGCTACAAAATGTGAAAAGTGTCAAATTGTAGTAATTAAATTCCACATGCAAATGCAGATACATGCAGCCACCAAAACCATCACAAATTCTGGATTGACTCGGTTAATGAAGCTGCTATGTTCATCGCACTTCAACTATGGTTTCGTCTTTTGCTAGTGGTCAATCAATATGTTATCATAGTTTTCCTATAATCAAACATTAAAAGAAATTGACGCTGAAGAAGAAAAGAGAAGTGTTCAACCGCAGACATAACGACTTCAATTCAACTGCTGTATATACCTATTTTAATTCAACAATTTGATCAATAACACACGCCTTCATTTCAATCATCTCTTTCAAAACAACCTATAAATACATTTCCTTCACCTCTATTCTCTCCACGTCATCCAACAAACAATATACACAACACAACTCTTCCTTTTGTCTTCTCCTTAACTTACAAACTTTCAATCATATATACTGCTATATCAGCTTCTCCATCGATGGATATTGACACTCCACGCTTCCTTCAAAGGATTTCAACTTTGGTTCTCATTATAGTTTGTGTTTCATCACTGGCCTCAGCGTCTCTGAAAGTGGGTTTCTACAGCTCCACATGTCCATCTGCGGAGGAAACAGTGAGAAATGCGGTAAACAAAGGCATTTCTGAAAACCCTGGCATAGCTGCTGGTCTCATTAGGATGCATTTCCACGACTGCTTTGTCAGGGTAACTTCTAACTTCACTTCACTTCACGTAACTCTATTCAATATTTTCAGTTTCTGGATGCATATTAGAGATTCTGAATTTACTTTTGTTTAGGGCTGTGATGGTTCTGTGTTGCTAGCATCTGCCCCGGGCAACCCAATAGCGGAGAGAGACCATTTGGCGAACAACCCGATCTTACGTGGGTTCGAGGTCATCGACGAGGCCAAGACACAGTTGGAGGCTGCATGTCCTGGAACGGTGTCGTGTGCAGACATATTGGCATTCGCAGCACGAGACAGTGCTCTCAAAGTTGGTGGCATAAACTACGACGTTCCATCAGGACGCAGAGACGGTGGTGTCTCTATCGCCGACGAAGTGGCACAGAATCTACCTGGACCAAACTCCACTGCCGATGAACTTGTGAGCAGATTTGCACGAAAGGGATTGTCTGCAGATGAAATGGTGACACTTTCAGGAGCCCATTCGATCGGTGTATCGCATTGTTCAGCCTTCTTAAAGCGCTTGTACGCTTTCAACGACACCTTCGCGCAAGACCCCTCCATGGACTCCTCCTACGCTGAAACCTTGAAGAGCAAGTGTCCTGCACCACCTGCCACCTCAGACCCAACGGTCTCTTTTGACCCTTCCACTCCAAATCGTTTGGACAGCAAATACTACGAGGGATTGATCAACCACCGTGGCCTGTTGACGTCGGATCAGACGCTGTTCAGCAGCCAGTCCACAAGGGAAATGGTGGTGACCAATGCCAACAACGGTGCAAGTTGGTCTGAGAAGTTTGGAAGGGCAATGGTGAAAATGGGTTCCATAGAAGTGCTCACCGGCTCCAGTGGTGAGATCAGGAAGCACTGCAGCTTTGTTAATTGATTAGCTCATTCACACCTCGTACACTCATGCTTCTGTTTCTGCTTGAATTTTTTTTATTTTACATGTTCTATATTGTTTTTGGAGAAAATAAGGTTGTTTGTTGTTAATTGAATTTTGTAAAAGTTGTTTGATTATACAAATTGTAAATTGATTTATAAATGATTTTGATTTAAGCTGAAAAGGAAGGAGAATAATACTGTGTATTTGAGGAATGGTAGAAGTAAGAGGAGAGGGTAAATAGAGAAAAAAGGGGGTGAAGAAAGCAAAAAGATGTGGGGAGGTGAAATTTTGAAATGAATAATGAATAATGAGGTGGGAAAAGAAGAGTGGACCATGAAACGTAGGTGCGTGGAGATAACAAAAGAAAGTTGCAGTCTCTAACGAAGAAGTACGGAAAGTGAATGGGTCCCACTGTCGTAGAGAAGAGAGAGAGGAGGAGTTTGGGGTGTGGGGCCCAGTTCCCATGTGCCTCTCTTCAGTCTCCACCACCTCCTGTTTCTGGCTCAATCATTACTCTCTCCTTCATTTCACTTCTCTTCCCTTCTCATTCTTCTTTTTCTTCTTCTCTCGCGCCGCAACCAAACACGCCCTAATCCAATTCCAACCACCATGTCCAACTCTGACGGACCCACTAACGGCGTCACTACTAACGACGCAAACGCAGTCGCCGACTCGCACCAGCGAAGCGCCACCGCCACCACGCTCGCCGTTAAGAAGCCTCCGTCCAAGGACCGTCACAGCAAAGTCGACGGCCGCGGACGCCGCATTCGCATGCCGATCATATGCGCGGCGCGCGTCTTCCAGCTCACGCGTGAGCTCGGCCACAAGTCCGACGGCCAGACCATCGAGTGGCTCCTCCGCCAGGCCGAGCCCTCCATCATCGCCGCCACCGGCACCGGCACCACACCGGCCACGTTCTCCACCGTCTCCGATCACAAGCCCCTCCTCCCTCCCCCCACGCCCTTCATCCTCGGCAAGCGCATTCGCCCCGACGACACCGACGCCGTTTCCAAGGACGACGCCGTTTCGCTGGTCGCGCCGCCCACGCCGCCCGCGCTCTGGGCGCTCCCGCCGCGCCCTGATTTCAGCCAGGTCTGGAGCTTCGCTGCCGCGGCTGCGGCCGCGGCGCCGCCGGAACTCGTCTCCGTCTCGTCGCAGAACTCCCTGTTCCACCACCACCAACACCAGCACCATCACCAGCAACAACAACAAGCCGCAATGGGAGAAGCCTCCGCGGCGAGGCTCGGAAATTACCTCCCCGGGCACCTCAATTTACTGGCCTCGTTGTCCGGAGGCCATGGAAATTCCGGCCGGCGAGACGAGGAGCCTCGTTGAACCGTGAAATTCGTGATTGATTCTGTTGTGTTCTTCGTAATTGGTATATAGAATAATATATGTATTAGGCGGGCGTGCGTGTGTTTGAGTTCTGTGACTTTTTTCATCTCGATGATGTTGTTGTTGTTGATGTGTGGAATGTTGTGGAGAAGAGGAGATTTTTAATTCTTAGTGGAATTTTAGGGTTAGGATTTTCTAATTTTTGGTAGTTTGAGTGGAGAAGTCCATGAATTGAGGAATTCAATTGGATTAGGGTTTTCCTGGTTTGGAAAACTGATTTAGGCTACTTGTTTGGAGATGATGAATTTGTTTAGATCATTAAGGAGAGAGAGAGAGAAAAAAAAAAAAAAAAAAAGAGTATGATGTTGATGATGAGATGATGAATAACTAGGGATTGAGGCTGGAAGTGGTTTTCAGGACCTTGATCGATTCGGTATGCAGATGCAAATGCAAATGCTGATGCAGATGCAAGTGTAATGAAATGAAAATTAATTTAATCATGTTACTATTGTGGAAAATTTCACATACACAGTTCTTGCTCCAATAAGGTGAATGAATGAAGGTTATGCTTCTTGTTGCTTCTGTTTTTCACTTTCACAATGGGTTTTGAACTTGACTGACTTATGTTTCACATTCCTAATTGGGTCGACAAAAGGGTTTAGCATTCATAGATAATAGATTTGATTGTGTATTGGGCAATCAAATGTCTCTTCCGTTTTCTTAGGGTAACATCCTTTCTTTCTTAATATTGATCCAGAATTCATGTCATTGGGCATGATTGAGGGACTGTGGTTCTTAAACTATGCTGCATTGCTCTGTCCTTCACCTTCACGCAGTCTTAGTTGTTTCAGGGATCACTATTATCGTAACAATGTAAGACCTCTGTTTCAAGATTTTTATCATAAATTCTTAGCCATTTCTTTGATTGATCTTTGTGGGCACAATGATAATGTGTTTTCTATTGCATGTGACTGGTTTGCTTGGGGTGTTAGTGAAGTAAATAAAGCCAATCTGTTTATTTCTCTATAACTTCTATTCTTGCCATTTTATGTGTTCTTTTCCCTTCTATACATTGTTATGATTGCTATGCATTTTAAAGTTTCAAATTGAACTATTTACTTGTTATGCTTTCTGTTCTTTAAACTGTAAATTTGAAGGTTTGCTTGAATTGAATGTGTTTTGAAACCGTTTCTATTTTGCTGTCATGACCAAGGCACTCTGGTTTTTCAGTATGCAAAGAGAGATAAAGGTTAGGTGCATCCTTTGTTAAAATCTAACCTACGTGGTATGGTTGCCATTTTTCATAGTTGATTAAAATAAAATAAAATAAAATGTTTTGTGGTGCATCTGATTCAACATGGCATGGTCAATCTGGGTCTTCGAGGTGTGGTTTTAAAATCAACATTGGCTGACATGTGATGTATTATTGTAGCTTATTAATGACTAATTTAAACTGGTCGCAATGTCATTGGCTTTTGTTGCCTCTCCCTTTGAAACAACCATGTGGTGCCCTGGCCCCTCCTTTCCCTTTCTCTCTCCATCTTATCCTCCCAATGACAACACACACAAACACGCACTCTGCACAATATCTCTTGAAAGAAGGATCAACTCAATCACTTATCAATTTAGGGTTAAAAATACTCACTCACTGGTTGTGGAAACCCTTGTAAGAGAAGAAAAATAAAACCGATCACTGATCTTCATACTAACATAAACAGTGCATGTATTCCTTTTCTGTATTCCCCAGTTTATGATTCCTTGCAAGATGATGTTTTTGATTGTGCCCATGAAAGAATGTGATTTCTCACACCCCTCCTCCCAATAGAAATATTTGGAGATGATATTTGTTTTCTGGGGCCAACTGAGCTGTGAATATTTGATGGTTACCCAATGGTGGTGTGTGAAGGGGAAACCAGAAGGATGAAGAGTACCAAAACCAACCCATCTTTTTTTATTAATTTTGTACTTTTATGCAGATGGATTATTGGTGGGGTATTTAAATTTGCGATGCTGACAGGTTTAAAATTATTGCTAAACACAATACAGAAGGGTCAGGTTCCAATAATTGATGGGTCCCTCAAATTACACGACGAGGTGAAACAAGTAAGGTACGAACTGTGTTATGATTTGGGGGATATTTAAATTTCAAAGATCAAGCTCGTTTAGAATGATAATTAATGGGTGTTAGGTAGGGAATTTAAAGCCAAATTTTTTGCATAAGAATGCATGGTATTTAGTGTTATCAATGTGTTTTAACTGGAATTTTTTATAGCAGTTTGAGGATAATATTTTACAAATGAATAAATTAAATATTAGATGATGATGGTTCATGAAATGTTTCATTGTGCAGGTTATCAAAATGAAATTTCAATCTCAGATTGGATAAAACTGCATTTTGAAAATCTGTCTTTTTTTTAATTAATATTAAACTTGAAGGATAAATTAGTCTTTGTGTGCACACCTCTAACTACTACTTTAGAATCATTTGTTTCCCTGAACTAGAACTATATAACCTGTTCAAGTCCTATTTTTGTGGGGGCATAGAACGTGGGCTAGTTGGGTTGGACCACTAATGTTTTGAAAAGTTTGTTTAATTGTATTTTTTTAGTTTCTGGGATTTGGATTAAGTTTGTTTATCTTTCAAATTAAAAAGATATTACATTGTAGTCTTTCAAACAAAGTAAATGAAAAATGCTTGATAGAATTACATGTGTTACTAAGACTAAGGTTTGTTTTGTCTGGATGACTTTTTCATAAATTTCTTTTAGGAGAAAGAATAAAAGAAAAAACTGAAATTGATTTTTTCATAAGCTTATGTTTGTGTTAATTTGTAAAAGCTCTTTCATATAATTTCTTCATTTGTTTTATTTTTAGCTTTTGCATAAATAAATTTTAACTAATACGGTAAATCGTCTTCGATTTTCACGAAAAATATCTTATTTTATTAATTTATTATCTGTCCTATATTACCGAACACGTGTGGGTTTGTAATGACTCTGTGGTCAGTTATTTCATGCCATACAGTAGTATCATTGGAGTTAGGGTCAATTTTAAGTGGATAGATGCTTTTCATGGTTTAACATTTTGATTTTTTTTTAATAAAATTTGAATCTATGAGCAAAATAATTTTAACGAAAAAAATTCATTTTTCCACCATTTTTGGTATGTGAAAGAAAAGAGTGAAAAAAAAAAAGGAAAAATAGTATGACTCATGTACAAATTTTCAATCATGTACACAAAATAAAAGATGAAGCGTACATTCACACACAGGTTTGGCTAGATCATGTTTGATGTTCGATTAAACGTGTTATCCAAATCATAAGTTTTTTTTTAGATTGAGTTAATGTAATTTGTTTTATCAAAACTTAACTAGCCCCTTTAAATTATGTTATTTTGGTAGATTCATTTTAACACCTAAAAGTTACGTCAATTTCGTCACTTATTAAAAATTGATTATTTGATTTTATTTAATATTAAAAACAGTGTTATTTTTTACCCTTTTCCAAAACTTTATTACCATAGAAAAAAGTTAGTTAAATGTTGTAGTATTATTTCCGGTGGAATTTTGAATTAGGATTCTATTCCACCAAAAATAAATACAAACTGTCGAATTATTATTATCTATTTATACTAGCAATCTTAAATATCAAGATTCTATAAACTAGCTTAACCTTATTAAAAACAATACATTTCAATAAAATAACTAGATTTTAAGAAAAATATTTTTATGTTCATATTCGAAGAAAAAGTTTGATTTTCGAAATAAATATATAAGCGTACGCATATTTTGGATTTTTCTTTATATGAATCAGGTGGGAAAAAATTGCAAGCAAATGAAATAGTTAAACTAAAATTATAAAAAAAAAATGATTTGTTGAAAAAAATATATTATTGGAATTAAATTAAATTGCTTTTAAAGTAATTAGAGCAAAAGAAGACTTTAATAATTGCTAAAAGATTAAATGAACCACTAAACATCGACTTAGACAAATCTATCGAGAACTTAAACGTAAAAGAAGAAGGCAATTTACCAAGGCACTTAATTGACACATGAAATAAGTGAATAAGAATGTTTCATTTTTCATTTTCATTTTCCATTATACACAAATATCATCCCTGAAAGATCACACTATATCATTTATATATACACGAAGGTGGATAATTATTCTTTTCAGTCTATATACTACATTTATTCAAAGTCCACTCATTGTTATTTGTGATTTGTAGAAAGACACGTCCACATCGTAATCATCATTGATGATTATGATCTATACTCTTTACAACTTTTAATTCGATTTAAAAAACTCTTTCTTGAGGATATAACCACTATTTGAAGTCTTCAAACCATAACTTTTTTCTTAATACTTCTACGGTTTTATCCATATAAAATATCTTATTATCCTTATTTTTTTTTTTATATGTTCTAGTCTACCTATTATCTTGATGCTTTTACTTTATGATTGTATGTTTTAACTTGATATATCTATTAAGGATACAAACTAGTATTAAGAAATCGATTATAAAGTTTTATTAAATCTCATATTAATACAACTTTTGGAACAATCAAACTTCATCATCGTTATATCTTTTATCTCCTTGATTTTTATTTACTACATTTACTTCTTTAAGGGAAATTTAATATTCAACACTTGTGCTTCTTTGATATGATAATCATTTTATCTTTGTTGTTGTATTTTGGAACATATCGCTCATCAAATGTTAGATAGAATTCTACTTGATTGGAAATCTAAAAATGTTAAGCATTTTGAGATTTCTAATCTTGTCATATTAAAATGACTATTATCAAGTAAAAATAACTAAAAATATAATTAATTAAATAAATTAAAACTCTTTTAATTAAGAATTTTCATATATTCATAATAAATTTTGTCATTTCTTCTTTTACAAGTCAAATATTACTCCTTTTCAATATATTTGTAATTTCTCTTACATTTATTATTTATTGTTTACTATTATGAGAATTATTATTACTAATTTTATTATTAATAACACTTTTAAGATTATTATTCACAAGGTATTAGGAAAAGAATTCAAGCTCAAGTCTTTCAAGTATACATACACAATTCAGAACCAATATCCTAACATCAACTTTGCAATCATACACAAGGAGTTGCACACAAAGTAAGGATCATATTAAACATGTTCTAAATATGAAGAAGAGGCATGGGAAGTGTGAAGGTCATATGTCATGCTCTCATTGGCTCTTTTAAATCAAGGGTTTTATTTTTGAATTTGAATTTTCTGAATTTCGCTTCCCTTTGAACTGAGTGTGCTAGCCTATTGTATCTTTTAAGAAACTTTTTGAATGTCACCAAGTAGAAAAGTATAAAAGATTTATCCATGGCTACTTCAATTTTTCAAGAATATGTCATGTCTTGGTGGAGACAAAGAAAAAATGACGTTACAAAATTAGAAATTTTGAATTAGAGTGAGTTAAAGGTATGTATGAGAAGAAAATTTGTTCTGCTTTCATATTTGAAAAAAGAAAGAAGTAGAGAAGGAAAAGATAAAAACAATAGAAAAATAAGAAAAATGTCTAGCTCATTTAGATCAATAACTTAAAGAGATTGAGCTTAGACAAGAAAACTTAAAGAGAAAAATTCAGAAGGAAAAAAAAGAGAGAAAAGAAAAAGAGAGTATAGAACATGAAAGAAAAGAAGAACCTTTGTCGAGAACTGAACAAGACATTGATTTAAAGTCCTCTATTTTAGAATCATCTTGTGAGAAGTTGAGTAAACATTTGTCTGGAGTTGAACCAGACATTGAATCCTCTTTCACAAAAATACCTTGTGAGGAGTTAATTGAAGAGAAACTTTTGTTTAGGGTTGAATCTGACATTGACATAAACTCCTCCTTCATAGAAACAATTTGTGAGGAATTTCCCGAAGAAAAATTGGATATTCAAAAGATTAGGTCACCTCATAAGGCAAAAAAGCATGAAAATATAAATAAAAATGAAAATGTTCCTTGAGTTAGATATATGTGTTCATTAATCAATAAGGGGTACCTTGACCTTCGAAGATTGTGTTGCTAAATGAACTTTAATTTTGTATGTTGTAAAGATGCCACCTATTACTATTCTCATGTTTTTACATGATGGTATTTGACCATAGAGGTTCCTATAAATAAATAAACAACAATAGGGTTGTTGTCCCAAAGAACAATGCAGTTTTGAGGACAAATCCCTTTCAAGAGGGAGGGGATGATGAAATATGGCCATGCTACCTTGGTCATAGAATAAAGAGGACAAAAAGTAATAGGGTAGATCAAGAGTTTACAAAAGATTGAGCCCATCTGAGTCTGTTTGGGCCTCCCACCAACTGTTCAGGCCTTACTACAACCTTGAAGAGATCACTTTAGAGATCATGAAGCATCTTTATGAAGTCCTTTACCTGTATAAATGTTTAGAATAACTTATAATAATTTAGACCTTGTATTTGGGCCAAAAAGAATAAGACTTGGGCATTGTATTTAGGCCATGGGTAGAATAGGGTTAGAATAGGATGGTATAGTCCATCTAGACTTGCATTTGGGCTTCCTAAAGCCCAATGCAAACTCCAAAACGTCCAAAGATTGAAGTTGGTGCACAAGGAGCTGCACACAAAGCAAGGAACGTATTAAACATGTGCTAAATGTGAATAAGAGGCATGAGAAGTGTGAAGGCCACATGTCATGCTCTAATTGGCTCTTCTAGATTGAGGTTTTTATTTCTGAATTTGAATTTTCTGAATTTGGCTCTATTTTGGGCTAGCCCTAGCACTATGAATAAGTGTGCTAGCCTATTGTATTTTCATTATGAAATGAGTAGAGAATAACGTCAAAATTCAACTTCATTTGTTCTTATGATCACCTCTAGGTTATCTCCTCTTTTCAATTTAGCCTAGGCACCTGCTGAGAGTTAGCCTCAACTCTCTCACATCTCATTTTTTCCTCTAGATTACTTCATCCAATCCGTAATTATACACTACATTCATTACTTCCGTTGTCTTTTCCATATCCCATTTAATGTGAACTCCACATCAAGCAAGGAGCCAAAATCAGTTTCTATCACTTTTGGTAGTCTAAGTTGGTTCTCATCACTAAATAATCCAAATTAAGCTAAAAATGTGTATAAAATGTATTCACCATCCATCATGATACTATTATATGTACATGCAAAAGGTTGTATGCACATTTATTTATAATTGTGATAATTACTTCCATTATCATACATTTTCTACCTCTTATTTACACTTACGTAATGAATAATTGTCACTTGTGTGAATTAGGAAGACAATACATTCACATCACTTAGGATAAGAATTGGAGAGAATACATTAATTTTCTCCTTACTTAGGATTAGAATTTGAGAGAATACATTAATTTTATCCTTATGTTTTTGTATAAAATTAAAAGACACGAAACATATTAAGGAGTTCACTACTAAAAAGACTTGCTCAACAAATGACATGTGAAGAAACAAAGAACAACCCACTTGCTTAGTGAAACGATAGGCTATTAAGCAATCATAAAATACACAATTTGTCATGTATTTTTGCTTAACGAGACATCATGTCATTGTGAAAAAAGTTTAATTTTTGGATTAAAAACATGAGTATTTGGCTACAAGAAATACAACTTTTGTATTGGAAAAGTATTGGTTACATATATTCTTGATACAAAGTGTGTAGGAGAGACTTCTACCTTTAAGCTTCACAATTTCTTATTTTTATTTTTTTTTACTACAAATGTCATGGAGTAGTGAATATTTTATTCATTAGAGTTAGATGTAATGAATCTTCACTCTATTTAGTTACTTTTATATTTCATCATATTTATTTTCTTTTAATAACTCTTGTTTTCTTCCTTTATACTTTATATTCATTATAGCTATTTTAAAATTTGAAAAATAATTGTTAATTATAATAAAATGTTTCAATCTCAAACACGTTGAGATATAACATCATTAGATTCAATTATTGAATTCGAGGTATTGTCCGCTTTGGAGTATGAAGTTTCGTCACAATTTTGTGTTTAAAAGGCACCATAAAGATTGATGAAGGAAGGTGTATTTAAATTATCCTTAACCTTAACTTCTAGGCGATGTGAGACAATTGACATAGCAAAACAAACCCTAGTCGAGGGTTAAGAAAATGAGGGTTCATCTTTGGAACCAACTTTTCCATCCCACAAAAGGCGTCAAATATTCTTACCAAAATTGGGTTAGCTTTTTGAAGTAGAGTAGGGTTGACTTTGAGAAAGTCGAGCTTTGACCAAATTAATTATATCTTTTCTTATAGATTGCAGAGCTTTGCTGATGAAGTACCAAGTTAAAATTCACTTGTTGAAGATTCTCTAAAACTTAAGTCAATAAAAACTTTTCAGAAAAATATAAGTAGATAGATATAAGATTGAGTAAGTATTTTCGGTGACTTAGATTAGATAATGGTTAAGTTATTCTTAATAGATAAGAATTGCAATAATTAATAACATAATATTTGTATATTTATCTTGTAATCAATCATCATAAAATATATTAAAAAAATTAAATTACATCATATTGGTAATCAATCATCATAAAATATATTAAAAAATAAAATTACATCATATTGGTAGATGTATAAAGTATATCCAAATTATTTTGAATGGTATTATTATGTGGGTAGCTATATAAAGTATATCCAAATTATTTTTAATAGTGCAAGGTGAAGAAATAATTATTATCTGATGGAATTAAAATGAGATCTTAATTTAATAATTTTTGTAATAAAATAATATTAATTAAAATACACTTTAGATATGACTTTTAAAATAGATAGTATAAAATTAATCATTTTAATGATATAATAATAATTCGTTGTTAATATAATATTTTTATACTTTTATTATATAACACAACATCTTTAACCCACTTGCTAATACATATTTCACTATTGGTTGTATATCGTTAAAAACATCAAAATTAAAATAGGGAATTATTAAATAACACGTGGATTAAATATGTTATTTTTAATAAATCTTATTCAATTATAAGAGTAAATAGTGTCTTATTAGCATTTTGCAGCAATACAATAATTTTCTTAAATAAGATCGTCTCTCTTTAAAAAAGGATGTAGATATGTAGGTAGATGAATACAACTTGATAATTGTTTTTCTACCAAATTATATAAATTTTAATTAAATATAAACACATTATAATCACTTTAAGATTCAATTATAATAATATTGCCATTAGAAATAGTAAGATATACTTTATAACATTTACATTATAATATTTTTTGAAATAATTAAATATGAAATTTTTTTATAGTATTTCTCATATTTATATATCATTTCAATTCATTAGTGGTTATTCATGATGGTCAACTATCAAAATGTCGTGGAAGAATGGTTACAGATACAGTGTATGTTTTGGTTAATCATTAAACAAGCAAATGGTGACAAAGGAAAAATGAATTAGTACTATACTTTAAACTAATGTTGTAAAAATGGTTAAATAAGATAAAATTAAACTAAAAATTGAAATATGATTGAGTTCAGGATTAAGAGATGCTAAATTATTTTTGAGCATTTAAAGACAGAAAATGATTTAAAAACTTGAAAAAAGTAGACTGTACCATTGAATTAAATGTAAGATTTCAAATAACTAAAGGGCAACTTACAGCAATTTTTTATTTATTTAATGAATTAAGGAATTCACAACCAGCATAAAATGTGTTATTTAAAATAACAAGAATGAAAACAACTCCTTCAATTTTAATTTTTTTTTTCTATCATAACCTATACCTAACTACAATTGTATTCAAGGAACAGACGTTTTACTACTAGATTCAAAAGCAACATCTTTAGGAACAATTTTTGTCCAAAACCAATGTGAAGTCCAAAGTCTATTCATTTCTTCAATGGGAACGTTCTTGGTTTCGGGTAAAAATAGGGCAACGAAAATGGTCATGATAACCACAAATCCTGCGAACAAGAAGAAGAGGCCAAACTTGATGTGACAGAGCATGGTGAGAAAGACTTGGGCAATGGCAAATGTGAATAACATGTTGGTTGCAACATTGATAGCTTGACCTGCTGGTCGAACTTCTAAAGAACATATTTCACTTGGCACCAACCATCCCAATGGTCCCCATGACCATGCAAATGCTGCAACATATGCACAAATAAAGAACAACAGAATATTTGCTTCAACTTTTTTAAATGCTCCTTCACCATTTAGCCCAAACGTTAAACCGATCATGATTCCAATGATAACCTTCATCCAAAAATCATCACCAATAAGCGAACATTCATTATCCTCACATGCAAGTAGCAGCTAGGTTTCAAGATTTATAGAACTGATAAAAAACATAAAAACTATTGTTAAGTATGCACATTCACATAAAAGAAACACACGTAGGAAAATACTTTTTACATCGATTTTTTTTGGACATATTACATCGATTCCTGAATTAATATAGATATTATTACGAGATTGAGTTTAAGTTTAACTTATCCTTATAAACCAACTTGTAAAGAGAGGATTATCTTTACTTATATACCGTAAATTGGTCTTACTTCTAGTTGATGTAAATCTTCAACACACACTCTTCACGTCGAGACGGCTTAACTCGTATGTGAAACCAGATATTTATAAGTGGTGGTCCGATAGGCTTATTAAATTTCATTAAGATAGACTCGGATTTCATATTAAGAAATGAGTTTAACCTTAATTTATTTTTATAAAACTAGCTTGTAAAGTGTGAATTGTCTCATAAATTGACTTTATTTTTAGTCGATGAAAGATCTTCAACGTAAAAAGTAGAAAGTCTACATTAGTTTTTTTACTGATGTAGTATAATGTAGGTTTAAAGTTTTATTCTAAGTTATGGTTGCAAAAGTTTAAAAGTATTATTACCTTTTACCTGACAAATGAACATCTGCACACCACCCTCAAGAAGTAATACTCTTCTTCCAAACCTGTCTACTGTGAAGATGGAAACAAGTGTGGCCACAACATTAACAGCTCCAGTGATGACTGCAGACATGAGTGAAGCATCACTACCGAAGCCTAAAATCTGAAAAAGAACTGGGGCATAAAACATGATGACATTGATGCCAGTGAGTTGCTGAAAGGCTGGAATGAAAGTGCAGAAAGTTAGTTGAGGCCTGTATTTTGGTCTCGCAATGTTCTTCCAAGGATGTTCCACCATTTTGGCTGTTTCACTAGCATCAACAAGATCTTGATATTCCTCATCAATCTTCTCAGTGCCCCGAATCTTCTGCAACATTTGCTTAGCTTTTGCATATTGCCCTCTCTCAATCAAAGAGTTTGGTGTTTCAACTACACAGAGAGACCCTACACATAACACAATTGCTGGCACAAATGCCAGGCCCAAAGACAACCTCCATCCATTTGCATGCTTGGACGTGCCATAGTTGATTAGGTTTGCAATTAGGTTTCCTAATGTAATCATCATTTGGAAGCCAATGTTGAGTGCTCCTCTAATTTTTGCCGGGGCCATTTCAGACAAATACACAGGCACAGACTATTGATGTAATAACAAACAAAGGTGGAAAAGTTAATCATCATTTTGCTTGGAAAATAAAAAATGATTAGGATATAATAATATAAGTGTTAAATAATTCTTACCTGATTGCAAAATCCCACTCCAAATCCTAGAAATATACGACCAATGATGAGCATTTCAATGTTCATGGCAAAGCCGTTCAACAATGAACCAACAAGAAAAAACAAGCCACCAGCAAGCATGGAGGCTCTACGCCCTAGCTTTCTAGTTGTAGTAGAAGCAAAAAAGGAGGCTACGAGTGCTGCAAGGTACAAGGAAGAGGTGAATAATGTGAGAAGTTGGTTGTCAAATTTGCAATATTGATTCTGGTTTTCTGATTCATCTTTCATCTGTTTGTACACACTAGGGAAGAACTTCATCAAAAATGGTTCCATGGAAGTGACTCCTCCTGTGATACCAAGATCATATCCAAAGAGAAGACCTCCCATTGCAGCCACAAAACATGTGATCAGCACAAATGTTGTGACTTTCCCCTCATAATGGCTCACTCCATCTACAGAAATGGCACCTGCCATCTTTCAAATTGTACTTGTCACAAATATCTTAACTCAATTCCACTCTCCTCAATATATATTAACCCTAATCCACTTCAAAAGTGTGTTATTATATTACAGGGAAACACCACAGCCACTTTGATCAAATGTACTTTCTTTATTTTCACTCTATTTTCTCTCTTGTCACTTGTTTTACCCATAATGTTATGCTTTAATATGTAGAGAAGCAAAACACTTCTGATGGTTGAAAAAATATCACAACAATCACTAAAAGTAGGTTCCAATTGTCAGTTATCCATTACTTTTTCTGTTGGAATCATGAGCATATTGCTTAAGTTCATTAGTATTTGCTACAAAGTTGGAAATCAAGTTAGTATTTACCTCAAAAGCATTACTAATTAAAATAAGGTCGTGGATCTTCTTGTTTGACTCATTCTTGTTTCTGATTTTTTTTTCCTACACTTCAATTTGTCTCAAACAAAATATAGTAATTTTTTTAATTCATAAACATAGTGTTATAATCCACATAAGTTTAGAGTATATTTTTTTCTATTATATTTGTAAATTAATACTACATTAATATATTTATAAGGTGAAATGAAAGTGTAATATAACCATCTTAGTAACACATACATTTATAGTTACATCCTGCCTTGAGTTTGATTAAATTTAAAAATAGAGTAATTACCTTTTCCACTCCTTAGTTATCATCTTATATCTTAATTTATTTCAAAATTTTCAAATAATTAAATAATTAATTTTTTGACAAATAAATAAAAGGTAAAAGCATAGCTTTTATAAATATTTAATTTGAGATATTTTAATAGATGAAGTTTGATTGATAAACTTAGCTTATTGTACTTATATATTATAATAATTAATAAATTTTAATTCTATATTATTTATAATATTATGTGTAATTTAATTTTTGAATTTTATAAAATTGTCAAAAATAAAAACATTATTATATAAAATACTCTCTACACTTAATATTAATAGTATAATTTTCTATAACAATATATGAAATGAAATATAATATATTTTTCATCATTTTATTTTATGGTTTTAATTATAGTGGCAATTTAAGATAATCAGTATATTAATTATTGAATATGATTGTGAATTTGATTTGAGGTTGAGAAGATTTATTAACCTTTGGTCTGGAGAGTAATGATACTTGGTGGAGAAAGCTCGTAGGTTTAGTGCAGTTACAAAGCTTATTAATCACCAAAGTATCATTCTAATAAATAGTGTAAGTGTTGAATTCTTATGGTGTGATAATTATTCAATTTGCATGTATTCTTAGGTTACTTTGATAAAAAAAGAAAATGAAATGTCACATGCCTATGATAATATATAGAAGCTAAAAATTCATTATCTTGCATGAACACCAATTTGTTTGATTAGTGTGGTTTTGACATGAATGCCATATATGCATTTATGCTTTGCCCAATTGTGAGCATGTGATGAGATATATCTCGCTCCATTTTTATTTATGTTTATGTTTTCTTGGATGAACATATTTTGTAGGAAATGTCTAATTAGACTTTGAGGATGATGCTAGAAAAGGGCATAAAACCTTAGTTATTTAAGTGAAAAGACAAACTTTGTTGTATACGTATGTCCATAATTATTTTTACAGTTACTAAAATAAACACAATAGTTTTTATTAAAGAAACAATTAACAAAATCTTATGAAAGTGGCTAAAATAGTACAAAAAAATATGTTAAAAAAATAATTACAAAAATTTATTCCCCTTATGATTAGTTCAAAATGATTAGTACAAAATGTATTATAATCGTCAAGAACTTTATAGGCTGAGGTTCAAAATCTTTTTGATGCCTTATAGTTTAATAGTGGATTTAAGGATGCAGTCACAAAGCTAGGGGTACAATGTACATGGGAGTGGATTTTACGTGTTCAAAGAGGAATTAAAGAAAGTCAAGATAGATTTGAAAATTAATGTTTATAAGACAGCTGGAAGGAATTGGTGTAGATAAAGAAAATTTACAAATTTTTTCAGTTCTACTTAATTTTGATAAAATGGATATATCATTCACCTACTTCGGTGTGAATTTACATAATAGTCATATAGAAGATTATATTTATTATTACCAAGACTCTGTTCTTCTTTTTGTCAACGAATAAGTCGCAATACAAAATTTAGTAAAAAATCAAATAGTATTTTCATTTAACAAGACTAAGTTTATAACATAGATGGAAGGGTAGAAAAACATAAATATGAAAACTTGCAAAATTATAACTTAGTGCATTAATACAAATCTTCATTCTTTCTTGTCTTGATAGACAATTTTTATAATTTGAAATTATAATAAATTTGTATTATATTTTTTAATTTTGAGACTGATTATCTAATTATTTATGATTCAAAATTGAAATTAAAAATATGAATATGACAATAAATATATAAAACTTTTAAAGTTTAATTTTTTTATTTAATATTTTTTCATATAAAATAACAATTTTCGTGTTCTGTTATATTCAAATTTAAAATTTTGGTGGATCCCTTTGTTTGCTTCAGCGTGAAGCAGAGGGGGCGAAAACGAAGAGTAGAAAGGAAGGAGAAAAGGGTGTGCGTGAAATCGGAGGAAGAAGAATGAGCGGTGGTCGACTTTGCACATTGCTGGGAGAATTAGGGTTCGAAGGATGGGAAGCATTGGACCCTGATAGCTTCGAATGGCCGTTTCAGTATGAAGACACTCGCCCCCTTCTCCACTGGATCTCCTCCAGTCTTCGTACCTCCAATGTTCTCTCCCTCTCTGAACTCTCCCAGTTAACTCTCTCTCTCTCTCTTACAATTGTCAATTTCATTGTTAATTATTGATAATCATAGAATGTGAATGGCTTCACTCCTTGTTTCAGGTACGAGCAGTTCAAGCAAGAAGGGAAGCTGTTAGAGGTGATGAATTGCACTGTGTTGAGTTCTTAGTTTTGGAATTGGAAATGAATTTATTAAGTTCGTAGTTTATTAGTTAGTGAATCTGAAATGAGTTGAATCGAGCAGGGTGAGGATTTGGACTTTGCTTACCACAGCATTTCGGCCTTCTCTGATAGGAGAGACAATCAGGAGGCGGTTTTCGGTGCCGAGGAGGGCTTGAAAGATATCAAGTACTTCTACTCATAACTGCTATTGATCTCTATTAGTGTGGATAAAGTTTGTTCAACCGGATAAGAAAATAAGGAGGTGAAATGAATTGAGTTCCGCTTGTGAGTTGAAATCAATTATATGCATCGCAACTTTTGGAGGAGTTGGACAAGAGAACTTTATGTAAAAGTTAAGTGCATATGTTGGTTTTAACTTATGGGAGAAGTACAGTTCATTGTACCTTCATGTTTTCTTCTCGTGTAGGTGGTGGTAGAGAGATTTATCCAAACAGGGTGTATGTTCAATGCAATGAATAGGGAGCGTTGCCTTATTGCTTGTGTTTTTGGCTTTAGGGAGGCAACTTTGGCGTATAGAGAGGAGGCTGAGTCCTTGCAGAGGCAGCTGAGGCATCTAGAATCTCAGTTTGACATGCTTTCGGGACAGGGATCATCGTTGACGCAAGGAAGACGGGCACGCCTTGCTGCAACTTCTATTGTTAAAGGACACCTTGCTAATATTGATGATAGTCTTTCTGTCCGAAATTTACAGGCAAGTCAGTGCTTCCACATGTAATGTGTTATTTCAATGCTCTGTTATTGAATATTTTGTTTCCATGTTAGTAAGTTTGATGATTGATAAGGTTGTCTGAAATCTGATCAAGTTCTTTGATAGAAGTAGTGTACCTTTTAGGAAACTGCAAGTCCAATAACGTTTCTTAGTGGAACATTTGTAAGGTTGAAAATTATATGAGCCCCATTAATAATTTGAGTTTCTGTTCATTATTCTTGTGAGATATCTGTATTTCTTTTTGCCTCATGTATCATCTCATGGTGTTTTGTTTTCATTAACTTCTTCATTGTTTAGATGAATGCCGTTCTTGAAAGAATTGCTTCCACAACGCATGAGTTGGCACATTATCATTCGGGAGATGGTAATATTTCTTTTCCTTATTTCTCTTGGATGATGCTTTCTTGTTCTACTCATTTTTTAAAGTTCATTTTTGTTATCCATAAGTGCCAGTATGAAATTTATTGGCTGTATAATTAGAAGTTTTGTTGTTCAACCATGTCAGGCATTGTGAGATAAAATTTTAATTTCCATGTTCCATGGCTCATGTATTTGTTATATGGAAGAAATTCAAAATCGACAGTTTCAAAGGAGATATAAATTTTGTTGAAGTCTCATCTTGCTGAAAATTTGGTTACCAATAGAGCATGATGGTGTTGTTTGATACATTTGTCTAACCCCATCTAGTGAAATAATGCATGGTTGTAGTGGTATAGTATGCTGAAAGCTCATGATGAGTTTTGATATTTCTTCTGATGAGTTTAACTACTTTGAAATGCAGAAGATGGTATATATTTGGCATACTCAGACTTCAACCAATTCTTGCTTGGAGACTCATCATGTCTAAAAGAGCTAAATCAGTGGTTTGCTAAGCAACTGGACACAGTAAGTGGGCAAAATACTTGTTTTTTCTTTGCTGTCTTCTTAGTCTATATTTTTTCTAGGATAAATATTATCTTCGCAATACTATTTTTCTATTAATTATAACAAATTGATGACATACTTAGCTTAGAAGGATTAGTAGGTTTCCTTTAGGGCAAGCCTGGTAACGGTTGCTAACTTGTGAGTTGTTGTTTTATACTTCACGTTTGGTGCTGATTTTTCCTGATCCTGCTATGTGTGATATGGGTGTTGCTGTGAACTTAACTATATAGGTGTGATAATTGCTAAGCTAGCTGTTGTAAGCGCTTAGTACTGTAGGTTCCTTGTCAGCATTTGTTGTAACTAACTTACTGAAGTCAGCTATGCTGAGCTGCCAGTTAGCTAGAACTATAGTCTAGTCAGCAGAGCTGGCAGAGCAAGCTATTACATCTGTATAAATACTAAAATATGTACTTCAAACAAGTAATGCAAGAAACCATTTTCAGTGTATACAAATTTCTTCTCTTCTCTTTCTCAGTTCTGTCTTATTATCTTCAAGGTACCTTTCTGTTTTGTATTTTCTGGTAATGATGTTTTAAATATTTTTATTGATTTATTTTCTCTCAAGTTCTTGATACCCTTTGATGACGTCTTTTTTTAATTCAATGACAGGGTCCATTTCGACTTGTTGCCGAGGAGGGGAAATCTAAATGCTCTTGGGTGAATCTTGATGAGATCTCAAATACCTATGTTAGAGGTGTACATGCTGGTCCTTACAATTCACTTATTTTTTCTCATTCTCTAATCAATAGAGTAGAATTGTCTTCAGCCATCTCAAGTCCGAAATTTTAATTGGATTTGTTTGTTTCCTTAATGGCAGTAAATGTGAGCTTTTTTAGTTTTTACTTTATTCTTATCTATATAAATATATTTTGTTTTTCATATGATAATTATTTTTCCACTGATATAAAATCAAGTTAACATCAGGATGCATTTAGTTTTTTTATCAGGATTCACTTGAGTTTTAGTTACTTAATAGTATCTTTATTGAAGTGGTATAGGCATGAACTTCTTTGAAATTCTTGCATTCTGTACCAACCCTGTAAGTTTAAAACTGTTGTTCAAAGTCTGTTAAAATTATACACACCTTAATTCATTTAAAACCTCATTACTTAACAAACTTAGAATATCTGGAGTCTGCACAAAGGAAGGCTCATAAAAAATCTGTATGAAGTTCACTGTACATAATAAATACTTCTACGCTGTGGCTTACACACAGAATACGTATCCTGTATGAACTTGAATATTGCTGACCGGACCTGTTAAGCCTATTTGTTTATTTTTGGTGGTTCAGCAGATTTAGAAAAGTCACATCATCAACGTGTATCAGAGTTACGCCGGCTTCGCTCAATGTATGTGCTTCTTTCCATAACATTGCTGATTACCTATTTTGGGACATTGTTGATTGATTTAATGTGCACCAAGCTGTATTTCAATAGTTGTAGATATGGATATTTATCTATCTATTAGTCTATTATGGTATAGGGTGGTTATCTATATTAGTCAATTATGATGAGCTCATGTCTTATAAATTGTCAATTGTTTTGCATAGCAAAGTCAAACTCGAATTCTACCCAGCCTGGGCAGTGTGCTTGATAATCATGCCTATATTAGTAGCATGTTAGAGATAATCAGTTTGTAATTTTTTTTTTTCTATTTGAGGTGGTTTAGAGGATAGCTGACATAAAAGCATGTTTATCCTGTGTATAATCCTATTGTTGTCGTCTGACCATCTGTGATTTCATGGGGTTCTACTGAAGGCATACAGAACATTTTGTTATAGTTCCTCTTTTTTATTTAATTAGAATGGCTGCCAGACTCATGTTTCTCATCTTTCATCAATCTTTTAATTTTAATGGTCTGTGTAAACTTCGTCAGATTTGGAGTAAGTGAAAAACAATGGGTTGAAGCACAGGTCAAGAATGCCAAGCAGCAGGCTATTTTAATGACGCTTAAATCACAAGTATCATCAGATGAAGCTCATATTCATCTTGATCTTCATTCCCTTAGGTATTAATAATGTTGATACAATCTCTATTGTGCCTTTATGTTTCCTGGTGTTGAACGTTTAAAATTTTGACCTCCCTACGTCCATTTTCTCAAGTCCGTGGGCTTTTGCATTGATTATTAGTAGCCTTGATAACTCTATTTGCGATCCCTTATTGTAAAAGTACAAAGAATGCACACAAAATCAATTTACAAAAGCATTCTCCTGTCAGGGAATTCTTTATTATAAATAAATTACTTCAACCTCCCTTCTATTTTACCCTACATGAAATCCTCAATTTGTGAAACCTATACGAAATGCCCATTCTAAATTTATGCCATACTTTATTTTTGAATAATAGTGACAAAACACACCGTTGCAGAGTTGTACAAAGGTTATGCAGGGGTTGGGGGGTTATCTGTTGCGTCCTGAAGGAAATGTTAACTTCAAATTCTTTTGACCATAAATGCTTCTTTTTTCTTTTTTTTTTTAAGTTACACTTTTTCTTATGGGATATTGTTGCCTTTGAGTACAGGAGAAAGCATTCTGAATTGAAAGGAGAACTTTCAAATCTTTATAACCATGAAGAAAAGCTGCTATCAGAGGTTTGTTACTAGATGGTTTTTATTTTAGAATTGTTGTATCTTCTAGCTAATGCCATTATACAATTGATTTTTCCAATGAATATGCTTGGACTTTCCTGTCTAAAGGATCACATAATTAGCAATGTAGCATTTAGTGATTTGAGTTGTATACTATGTGAATCTTCAACGCATTGCAATTTAAATTCTTCAATATTTTCAAAGTTCACTCTTTCTTTTGTCTGGTGTTTGGTAAGTTGGTAGTTTTTGTATTATGAAATTTTATTCTACTGAGGCCCACTCTTCTATTCAGATCCAAGATAACCACACTTTCAGAAAGGGGGCATTATTGACACCTAATAATTAATCTAGTAGAGTGTTAATGACTTTCTGCTGTATGTCTTTCAAAAGTTCAATCACCTGCATTCAGTTTCATCAAATAATGGAGAGAAGGAAAACATGTGTTACAATTGATATTCCCAATGTGAAGTGAGTTAGGCTGTTGGACATTCTGCTCCACATCAATTAAAGATATGACCAAGTTATAGTATAAAATTAGGTGTAAATTTTATCTTGCAAGCCGGTTTTGTAAGGTGGATTCAAACTTAATTTTCTAGGAAAGACAATTATTTTGAATGGAAATAACCTCACCAATATTGTGGTTTGTATACTAAGATTTTGAGATTTTGAGATTTTGAGGTTTCTCCAAAACCCACTCTGCTATCTTCTCTTCTAACATAGTTAATCCATCCAAACAAACTGCTTCACCCCACTAATACCCCTACTTTCTTTCCCTCTGAAAAGCCCTCTGCTTCTTGGGCCTGATTTCTCCCTTTATATATTCATTTTATCAGGCGCCTAACAACACCTTGCATACAAAGAAATAAATGTTTCACTTTGTCAATGAGCCATTTGACCTTTAATATTACAGCTGTGGAGCAAGGAGCAAAGAATGGTCTCATAGCTTTGACTTAGTTCAATTATGCAATTCGTTCATCATGGCATTTCATATTGAGACCCCAAGTTTTCATAAGCTTTGGAAAAAAAAAAAAAAAAAGAATTGGCAACGAAGGAGTTAGAGAAAACAGCACTTCATTATTGAATGAATAAAATCTTCTCAGAATATGTGAGCACCGTCCTGGGTCTCAATTCTGGCTTCCATCCCTTCTAATTTCCCTGACAAATCATCCAGCCTTCTGTCACAGGTGTCATGATATTATGCATTGCTTCTTACAGGAAGTCCCTCCTTTTGATTTGGTAGGTTAGTCCAAAATAATAGATCACCAATTTGAAAAAGATAATAATATTATTAAATCACCAGGTTACGGAAATTACATCAATCTTGCTCTCCCAGAGTTAGAAAGGTTATCTCTTTCCAAAAAACTAGCAAACACGACATAATTTTCCCCTAACTCCTACACCAATACAAACGAAAGAACTTAATTATTCTCTATAGAAGCTTTCAAAGGACACTTATTATTATTATTATTATTATTAAAACTAAGTCCTATTGGTCTATGTGTGGTTCAATGCCTTATCACTTTCTTCCCTTTCAGACTATTTCAGATTTGTGCTGGGAGCTAGCTCAACTCCAAGATACATACATTTTACAAGGTATTTTCTCTACTCTCAACTATTGGGAAGAAATTCAATTTTATTTTATTAATTTGTTTTGTGTTTGGGATGATTCCTTTTTATCTTCTAGGTGATTATGATTTGAAGGTCATGCGACAAGAGTACTACATTAATCGGCAGAAAGCAGTAAGTTTAGCCTTCTATTTTTACTATGATTGTTATTTATAAATATGTACTAATGTGTTGGGATATGCTGGTTAGATTTTTGTGTGCGTTCTCCAATTTTAGATTGGTTCTCAAAGTTTCTGCTCTCAGTCATAGCTAACTTTTAAATTGGGTTGCAGCTTCTTGTCTTCTCTTCTGATAGTGTATGTTGTATAGGTTACACTGCTGTTGTGTTAGTTGTGACAGCTTTTCAGTTAGTTAGAGCTAGGACTCTATCTCTTTATTCTATAAATTACTTCTCCGTGATCAAATCAAATAATAGTGAAACAGTTCAGACTACTTAACTCTTTCTCTAAGGTCAATGAATCTTACATATTCTATCAGGCTGTTTGGATCTGTCTTAAGTTTCTGATAAAGCTTTCTGAAAAAAAATGTGCTAAATTGATGGTTTGTTAATCTAGGGGTATACTAGTTTTCTAAGTAATTTGGCATCATTGACTGAATTGTTTTTTTGGGCCTTGGTTGCGTTCACGTGAGGTCCACATTGTGGACTTTGTTATGTCTTCCTTTCTTGATGCCTTTTGTTCTTATTCAATGTCTGTTTTGATGATATTTTCTAATGAAGGGATATATGGTGGTGGGTGAGTTGTTTTGATTCTGAGGAAACAGAGCAAACTAATAGAAAATCTCATTTTGTTGCCATCCCTTAATGATCTTTCTTTCCCTTTTTACTTTTCACTGTCACACTTCCTTCCACCACCACTAACCATAAGTACCTGCATCCTTTTTCGTGCTACCATGATGAAACTTCCATGAATTATTTTGGTTTTGTAGTAGTAAAAAATGTTTGCCGAGAAATCTCAATTTATAGTGTTGTAAGTGGTTAGTGATTAATAGAAACTGATGTCTAAAATTCAGTTGTCCATATAATTACCAAATAACTAATAGCATTCTATTGTCAAAATTCAATTTCTATGTACTTTAAAATCTTTGGAAGCTTAAAAATCCCCATGCAAACACAACAACATAAAGAAAAAAAAAATTCAGTTAGTCAGTCAATTTTAATAAATATAATTACATTCCTGGATTGTTTCTTTTTTCTTTAGCTGGCCATTGTTATTAATAAAGAGTAAAAGCGTGCCATTGCTTCTTTATTCTTCAAATAAGAAAATACTTTATGGATGTTGACTGAGTTCCTTTATTCCAATATCTGTAATTATTGTATGTAGCATTGCCAACATCATTGTGTTAAATGATCAAAAATTTGAATTTTTAAACATGTAACCTGTGGAAACAAACCTCTCCATTCTTTTGGCAGTTCATAAACCATCTCGTCAATCTGCTCGCCAGGCATCAATTCTTAAAGATAGCCTGCCAATTGGAAAAGAAGCACATGCTTGGAGCATTTTCGTTGCTCAAGGTTATTGAGTCTGAGCTGCAAGCATACTTGTCTGCAACTGAGGGACGGGTGGTATGTCTCCTTAGAATTTCGCATTGCACTTATTCTATAATATTGTGTGATTCATCTTTTTCATTGCTTTCACTTTTAGTGATGTAGTTCTTATTTCAAATTTTCCATTTACCCGTTCCAATTTAAAGTCTGATTTTCTTTTCTTACACATGGAGTGATTGGTTATCTTTTAGACCCCCTTAACTTTCTTTTAGGTGAGTAGTGAGATGGAATGGGGGAGAGTTAGTTGCAGAGAGAAAACAAGTGTTATCATATGGAAACGGGGTCACTCAGTGATCTTTGAGCTTGGGGAGCTTCTGCTCGTATTTTTGTTTCTTCTTTCATAGTAGTATGGTGAAATCATACTAACAGATAGAATTACTATATTAAAATGTTTTTAAATTATACGCCCAAGTATTTTTCATCCTTTTAATCCAATGTGAGAGTGAAGGCATGCAACGATAGGTCTTATCATTCATGACTTGCTGGTTGCACTTAAGAAATATTGGTGATTAACATGAAATAGATGGAATGTGGTTTTATTAGTCATGCTAAGTGTAGTTTCTTATATAAATTCTACCTTTTGTCCTCTGCCACTAAAGGATTTGGCTCCTTTAAAGTTAGGAGGTGTACTTTAGAGAATAAAGTGAACTCGCAATTGTTGAATGTATTTGGCTCCTTTAACAATCATTGATTTTATCATAATCCTCTTAAGTATTCTTTTCTCACTTTAGAGGAGTCAAATCAGCATCTAAAAGGCCGTTGAATACCTTCTAAATCTTTCTTGTAAAAAGGATGCTATCTTGGCATTCTTTATATTTTCCTTCATAACCCCTAGTTTCAAAGTCCAGTTTTTCATCAAACCTCTACCTTTTATCTTTTGAACTTTCCTTTATGGTTTGCAGGGTCGTTGCCTGGCCCTGATCCAAGCTGCTTCTGATGTTCAAGAACAAGGAGGAGTACATGACAGTGATCATTTTTTGCATGCTATTAGAGACCTGCTAAAAATATATTCAAGTGAGTATTTATTCATCAAAATATTATGATTTATTCAAGTTAGAGTGTTCCTATTATCCTTCTAATAAGCTATCCTGTACCATTTTTTCTGGTGCTCTACTTTTTTTTTCCCAGATACACAAGCTTCACTGTCGACATATGTATCTGCTCCTGGCATTGTCAAGCAGATATCAGCTCTTCATTCAGATCTGATGAGCCTTCAGTCGGATCTTGAGAATTCTCTTCCCGAAGACAGAAATAGGTGTATTAATGAACTGTAAGTATTGTGCTAAAAATCAATGTACTGTAATTTATGATATCTTTTGAATCGATGGAGACCTGTCTGTGCTGTAAAAGTATGAACTCTTATGCTTCAGTGACCTTGTTTAAATAATGCTGTTTTGGATGTCACCAATATATTCTATTGCAATCATAGGGTTAGGTTAGGATATGTACCGAGGAGTAAATCAAAGTTAATTTTATGGCAATCCATAACTGTTTGCATCGTAAACATCAAGCTCATAAAATTTCTTGTTAAGCTATATGTTTTCTACAACATTTAAATATCTTAAAACAAAAGTACAATGCTCGAACTTCATCAGATGCTTTGTTATTAATTTTTAAATTTTCTAAATTTGATATGCAAGTTCTGCATAATAACAATTCAATGGTGGATTGATCAATCTCATTTTCTATATAGGGGCATTGATTTATGTGAGTGTGTCATGTTTTGGATTGGTGTCATTTGATTTAGAGTTCGTTTGGACATGCTTCTACATAAACACTAGCAAGAGAGAAAAAAAAAAAAAAAAAAAAAAAAAAAAAAAAAAAAAAAAAGAGAAAAAAAAATTGTTTCCCCGTAAGCTAAAATTAGTTAAGCTTATGCATAAGGTGATTTTAGCTCAAGAAGGAGAACGTCTAACTTTTTCTTATTTTTTTTCTCTTAGAAATACTTATGGAGAAATTTGTGGAAGCATACCCGTAATCTATAAAATCATTGGAGGCTGATATTTTTTGTGAATTTAGCATATAAGGTGTCGAGACTTACCGAAACTTGTACACAAAGACATGCTTATGGATCCTGTTACTATAGAAATAAGGAGTAGATCTTATATAATCAAGAATATTTAGATTATATATATATATGATATTTATTTCTGTGTCATAGCTTAAGTGTTAAATTGTTGTTTGTGACATTCTATTTGCATTGTTAATATTTGGAGCCCATGTCCATACAATTTTATATTCACATTCAGATGTATAAAGTTTCTGCAATTTTTTTGAGATAGCAATGGGTTTTCTTTTACATAATTCTCTAGTTTGGAGTGTCGTTTTGTTCCTGATTTAAAAAGAAACTGAGGAAGAGTTCATGTCAATTTTTGAATCTATAGGTGCAACCTTATTCAAAGCCTGCAACAACTGCTCTTTGCATCTTCAACTACTGCACAACCAATACTAACCCCTCGGGTATGACTCGCAGATCTATACTGCGGCTTGATGTTTATTTGTAAGACATAATTGTAGCAGTGCCTTTTGAATTTCTTTATAAACAATATATTAATTATATTTTTTCATGTCCATTGATTACAACAAAAGCCCTTTCCTAAAAGGTAGAGTATTTGTCATGTCCACTGTAAAGAGTAAAATCAAAACTAGTGTTTCTTTGTCAGGCTTTTAAGGGAATGGATTATTTTCTGATGGTGTAGTTGCGAATAATCTGGACCTTGGTGAAGTAAAGTAACAGTATTTTGATTACATGTCCGAATCGAAGTTTTATCAAAAGGGGCATGTCGGCTTTTTACTTTTGGTGTATTTTGTGTTTTGACATTTTGCCTTGTTCCATCCAATCTTATTTAGCCATTAATGAAAGAGCTTGATGAAATGGAAAAAATTAACGCAAAGCTGTCTGCTGCCGTCGAAGAGGTGACACACGAGCATGTCAAGAAGAATGAGGTACTTTGATCAGAACCTTTTAGCATGCCATCTAGTTAGTAATTTCCCTAAGTCATTGATTTCTTTGAAGAAATCCTGTTGTTGGGTATCTTCTAACTGGTTGGTTGGAATCTGGGGAATAGTTAGTTGAATTTTATCTAGGCCAACTATATTGTATTAAAGTAAATAAAATTGTCAAGAGTCTCAATACGCATGTTTATGCTAAATCTTTTTCATATTGACATGCTCCAATTAATTAGATTTTTTTGTCCCTATTCTTAAGTCTAGTCCTATTTTATTACTGAAGTCATTCCATTCCCTGCTTGTCGTCGAGGAGAGTTAATATTTTTTTAGGTGTTTACTCAGTGCAGTGAAACACAAACAACAGCATAAGCATGATAAAATGCGTAGCTTAAAAATGCTAGAATTCTTTAATTTTCACCCTCCCTCTACCCACAAGAAAAAGACTTAAGAATCTTTCTGATAATCTCGATCACTTAAAAATCCTGAAAATTGAGCCTTGGCCTTGGTCTGACTGAAAAAGGAAAGAAAATAAGTGATGATAGTTGTTAAGTTAAAATCGATGTAGTCACTCTTGACATATACTGAATTTTTTTCTTGATACTAATACTTTGTTCTTTCACACTTTCATTTCCACCTCGTCACTATTATATTGAACCACACCTCAATTGCTAAGTTTTGCTTGTATGTGAACATATTTCACATGAATTTCGAAGATTCTGAACCTATTGTTGTGATGACTGAAACTTTGTACACTGGCATCCAGATTGTGAAACATCATTCACAAGAAATTGGACTTCAAAGACGAGTCTTTGTTGATTTCTTCTGCAATCCTGAGCGATTAAGGAGCCAAGTTAGGGAACTGACTGCTCGGGTCAGAGCCTTGCAAATTTCATAGCAATCCTAAGTACTCTCCTCTCTTTCACTCTCTGCTTGTGTTATTATTATTATTATTATTTTCTGTATGCTTTCTTATCCAAATGGGCAATGTGCTATCTTTTGTTTATACACGTGTTTTTCTTGTCCAGATTGTTTTAACTTTCTATGCCTGAGAACCTGTGGTTGAACCCTAGGAAGGAGCGTCGGCTGAGAATTTGCGAGCAATATACTTCCCTTTCCTTTCTTATTTGATTTAAAAAGGATGCAATCAAATACTTCTTTTATTCTGGCAGAGTAGATATTTGTTAGTGTATGCTGTATCGTCTGTCCCTATGAAATCGAAATTCCTGTGCTTTACATTACATGTGCAAATTAGCAAGTATATTACATATATATGTACATAAACTTTACGATTAGGGAATTGGCATGTGCCGCTTGCCCGAGTAATTGATGAATTATTTCTCAATCCAAATTTGTTGATCATTTGTCATGCCAACTATTGAAAAATTTGTCAACTGTAACCATATTATTTCAGAGAATCCTTGTTCCCCAATAGACCTTAGCTTAAAGGGCATATTTGGAGTGCTCTCAAAATTATTAATACATTATTCGTTTTTGCTTTCTTGTATCCTTCACCATATACTGTTCTTCCTCTGTTAATAAGGACAAGAATTAGGTCATGTTAGATTGTTTGAGTTTCTCTTAGCCCAAGTGGCAAGATGGTGTGCATAACTTGGTGATCCCTATAATTTGGATGCAAATAATAAAAATTAATTTATTCTAAGAGTTTAAATTAATAAAAATGGAAGAGTTTGTAACTGTAAGACTATTATTATAAGACAAAAGAAAATAATAAGTCAAATTTGAACATGTGGAGAATATCTTTGTCATATGAAAATTGTTGAAAATTTTCTAATCTCTGCTGCCCATATGTCTGATGCATTTGTGGCTACAATAAGGAAAAACAAAAATATATCCATTTATTGGTCACAAAATTGGTGTAATTAATTGAGTCATTAGTAAAGATACTGATAAAGATCCCATCAAAAACTTCTTTCAAAGTTCAAATTGCAAACTACAAATAAAGAACATAGAAAAAAGAAATACGATAGAAATTTTTTCATAAATAGAGAACTCTAAATTTTTGAGACAAATGTTCTTCGTGTGGTATATGCAAGGAAACAAATTACTGGAAGAAAGACAATTAGAATTGTGAAAAGCTACCATGTCAAAGCTAGAAGAAATTTGGTCATGTGAAAAAAGTTATCCCAGTAAAAATTAACATCAAGAAAATGTAATAAAGAATATGATCATGAACAACAATTTTTCTGTTACCGAAGATTCTAGTGATAAAATGATTAGCAGTTACAATAATCACATGCCTAAAGATAGAGAGCAAATTTAAGGATGTGATGACTCCATTAAAATGAAAGTTGCAATGAAAAGTTATTTAACCCTCTGTTTTCCCTATAATGCTATACCATGTAACAATATTCATTTATGTTTTTCGAAATATTGTCAATAGTATATTAATTAATTGGGTACTACAGGTTCAAGCAATACAAATGATGATGCTAATGAATTAGATTCTTGGTTTGCACAAGTGTGATAATATTAACCTTTGCTGCATATTTACTATAAACTGAACGTGAGATTGATATCATTAGCAATGAAGATGAGGATCTTGTGTCTCAAACCAGATCCATTTATGATTTTATTCTATAATGTTGGAAAGTTGCACAATCATTTAAATCTGAAGAGTTCAATGCTTGTTATTCGTTTTCCACAAATGTTTATACATTAGAAATTGAAGTTCCAATTTACCTCACTGCCAATGGATTAGTGAAATATTTTCAGCTCTTTTTTAGCAAAAGCTGTCTATTACACAAATCCAACATTATTCATGTATTCCATTCATATAATGAAAACCATTACTCTTGGGGTGTGCAAAAGAGTGTACTAGTGGTAATAGTATGAATTTCAATCAGGAAACTAAGTTTAGTTGCACTCAATTGGAGTTGAAAAAAAAAATCATTTTAGTTTTTAAATCAACTGGAGTTTGAAGTGAATTTTACTTATAACTGTATTTATTATAATCTGAGAAAAAGTGTCAAACATGCTATCACAACATTCACTAAAAATTGAAGATTGGTCAGTGTTCCAATTGAAATTCAAACACATCCTTAATCATTTACAAATTACCATTAAAGCTAAAAGGAAAACTACACTAGAAATAAGACTCAAATATTTCTTCATTGATTATAAGAAGTAAAGAAGGGTGCACTTAAACAACTAGCAGTATACAAGTGTTGTCATCTAAGTTTATAAAATTAAAAATAAAACTGAATAATATTAAAAGGAAAATATTTAAACCATATAATCTTTAAACCACCTATTTGGACCTTCCTAGACCCATCCATCCTATCAATTACTGTAATATTCATAAAATATCTATCGCTGTAAAGCTGCAAGTCATATTTTACATGTGCAAATCAACCAGTACATTACATGTATGAATATGAAAGCTTTGGCGAGTAATTGACAAATTGGTACTCAAGCTAAATTCCTTAATATTCTCAGCCATGAAAGTCTTGAAAATTTTATCAACTTCTCGTTACTGTATTGGCCAACTGCTTCACTTGTAATTCAGATAATCCTTGTTCCCCATTAAGCCTCAGCTTAGAGGCTACATTTGGATTGGCCTCAAAATTATTCATACAATCTTCATCTTCTTGAGTATCCTTCTTGCCATTTTGTTCTTCCTCTTTACTTTTACCCCAAAGTAGAATATAAGAGCCTGAAATAACCAAGACTGATCCTGCAACACTGCTCATTGCATGTAGGGATGGATCAGGGGCAAAGCAATGTAAAAAGAAAAAAAAAATAAAGAAAGAAAAAGAAAACAGAATGATAATAACCAAATCCAACCTTCCCAGATAAATTTCCTCCTGTAATATAGAGAAATCAAGCACTGCCACAAACATCTGCAGAAGAGGGGTAAATGCTGAAGTGAAAACTGGACCCCTTTGTTTCACACACCATGACATTGCCACATAGCACAACCCTGATCCAACCAGTCCCTAGCTCCACACACAACCAAATTTTTAGTTCAAATTTTTTTATAGGGAATGCAGACTTGTTGAATCTTGTACAAAAATGTGAATTGAAATTCAAATTTGAGACTAAACTACTGTTTTAGGCCCGCAAAATGGATCATACTAAATTCTAAAACTACAGAAATCTCAGATAAGATTTTCAAATTTTTAATTATTTTCAATTTAGCCGTATGTACGTGTATGTGTCTGTCGTATCCGTGTCTGTATCCGTACTTTACATATCTTAACCTTCAAAATTAAGGACTGACTTACTGCCATTTTGGTTCCTAAATATAAATTAACATTAATTACTTAAGTCATACATATTGAAAGTCTTATTGATGCCAAACAACTTCAGATGGATCCAAAGATATTGGGAAGGTTTGAAGGTAAAATCAACCTATCTTGACCTGGTTGACCTTTTAGATCATGGACTATACTTCTAAAAACTTAGTTAGGAAGAATTCTTTAATCTTAGATACTAATGTGATGGCGCAATATATACAATTTGAGGGATTAAAATAATGGTTTAGTATTGTATTTAAACTATTGTATCATGAAGATAAACTTCCACAAACATTTCTAAATGTTAAATTTTGTGATAAAGGATGTATATACTCACAGAATATACAACAGTGAGAATCTCTAACTTTCCTTTGAGAATCCATTTGGTCTTACTTCTATCGATGACCAAAGTTAATATTGCTGATTGAATGGCAGCAAAAAAGGACAAAATGGCTGTGCTAGAGTATTGACATGGATACTTTTTGCTAATCCTTGCTTGTATAAGAAACCATGAAGACCACAAGACACACCCTGCAGTCAGAAGCAGTGAACCTATTATCCATTTCTTTAACTTGGAAGCTGATGGTGTTGTTGTGTCTGCTATGTGCTCTTCTTGTTGGTTGAATAAGGGCATTCCTCTATAAAGGATCAACATCAAAGCTCCACCAATACACACAAAAGTTCCCAACACCTTCGCCTTAGCACTCACTTTTTTCATGTTTACCTTCTCTAGCCTTACAATTTCAAGTTTCAAGATAAAGGGTCACAACAATTATTGTAGCATCTGCTAATCTAATCTATAATGTTACACAAAATTTGCTTCATAAAATTGTCACAAGACATTTTTCATGATTTCAATCTTTTAATTTGGTTAAACTATGACTATTTTTTTTTTATTTACTTTTCATTCGATACTCTTGTTCATATGTTTTTCTTTGATTCTTAATATTTCCAATATTTCTTCTTTTATTTTTATTTAACTCTTTTACAGACAAATAGTATTGAAATGGCCTCAAATTTTAATAAATCAAATAAAATACATATTTCTTTAAATGGAGAGAAAATGAGGCATCAAAAAAATCCTTCAACTTCTATTAATTTTGACTTAATCATTCACTATTTTATTTCGCTAGACTCTTGTATATTCTAACTAAACATTTAAAATACTAATTTATTTATAATATTTCAATAAAAAATTCTGTAAATTTCACGTTTTGTGTATAATATTTAATTTTAGTGATGATAAAACATGATAACATTGATATGTATCAATCATAAATTTAAGTATGCATACATAGTTCAGATATGTGTTTACATATATTTATTTTCTAAGAAATAATAAATTAAAAGAAATTACTTACGTATAAAGTATATAAAATATTCATTTGCATCCATTATTGACTTACCCCAGTGGCAGTGCCATAATAAAGGTAAATACAGGCACCGTATTTAGAAATGCACATGAGAACGTTGCAGATGTATATTCCAGTCCCATAAGAAACAGGTATTGAGTGAATGTAACCCTGAAATACATCAACAAATTCAAAAATAAAAAATAAAAAATTATCAGTGTAATATTTGAGCTTCTCCATTATCACATTTATATGAAAAAAAAAACATAAAATTAATTTCTCATTCTTGCAAGTTTTTATAGAGAAACGTGTCCAGATATATACTATATAATCTCGAATATATGTTTCTCAAATTCACTGTATCATTTATTAGAATTTATGTGGAGTTCTTTGATTTAAAATAAAATCCATCAAATAAGGACTGAAGCTCTCATATATTTAATAAAAATAACTTAAAATTCACATAATTAATATAAGAGTGTATTAAAAAAAAATTCTCAAATTCCTTTCCAAAACTAGCAATGTATAGAATGCTTACCCCACAAGAGCACTCATGAAAAGCAGACATATTATGTGACCCTCCAGCTTCCTTTCCCTGTAAAATTAAATTAACAAAAAAATGACCATAAATTAATAATCAAGCTAAATTGGAGAAAACAAAGAAGCTATAACACATAAAGAAAACTATTTAGAATCCCTTTAAACAACTCCCTTTCAAGTACTTACAGAAGAAGAAATTTCACATTTTTTTATTTTTTTAGATTATTTGTGATGAAATTTATTGAAACAACCCTTATAAGCATATATTAGCCAAAAACACAAAAACTAAGAGTTGATTGAAGTAAATTATGTACCTTTCATAGAAGCAAGCAATAGGTGCCAAGAAAATGGCTGAAATAGCTTGTCGATAAGTTAAGATGGTGAAGTAGTCCACTCCTTCATTAAGAATTTTCTTAAGAAATATATTCACAAAAGCCAAAGCAAGGTTAACAATAATCATCACCAAAACGGGCTTCCACATCATGCTTTTGTTTCTTTTACTCTCTTAATTATATACTTTATTTTTTGTTAAGGTGTTGAAGAATGAGAAGATATGAATGATACGTTGTTCAATATATAAAGGAATTAACCCTAAGAAGAGAGGAACAAATCAAAGGACATGATATATTCCATTCCAATATTTTTTTCATTTAATTTGTTTGGTGGGAATTTTCATGCCATAATCGTTAATTCGTCATGTTGATTGACCTCAGCTTCACAAACTTTTCATTAGTGGGAACATAAAATTATTTGTAAATATATTATTCAAATCTCAAAAGCATGGCCACTCATGTCTTCTCATTGTTGCTATGTAATATGTAATTTCAATGAATTAGAAGAGCTCACCAAGAGTGTTTTGTCTTTTGAGTTTAATATTTTCTGAAAATTGGATCCAAAACTGTTGGTCAAATAAATAATAAACATTGTGATCGATTCAAATAAATAAATAAATAAAAGAGTGATTTAAAGTAGGTGATCGTTTAATACAAATATCATTTTGACTATTTTCTTTATAAAATCAAAACTAATTTAAAATGATAATCAATATTATTGATAGTATCAATAAATATGAATATATATTATTCAAATTTGGACTTAAGTATTATACTATATTTGTTTTTAGTTTTTGAATATTGTACTCATCGGATAAAAAAATTAGTTAATATTGATGGATGAAACTTATTAGTAGATCTGGATATTTTGATTTGATTGTAACATGATTGATCTGATTTTTGTCATGAGACATTTGATGTAATTTATAAAAAAAAAATTCATCAACAATTATTGTACTGAAAATTAAACACGTGAACTTTAAGTTAATCGATACTAGTAATTAGATCCAACATACTACCAAAGTTAAAATTATAATCCATAATTAAAGTATAACTCCTATGACTTGAAGCAGTTAACTGATATAAAATAATTGATAAATTTAACCTACAATAAATATTAATTTTCTTCAATATTATTTTTATTAAGTTTTGAATTACATGCTTGTTTATATATTCAATATGCAATTCTGTTTTTAAAACATTGACAATAGGAAAACCTTTATGTCTAATACTAAGATCCAACTTTAAACTCTTAAAATAAGGGCCATGGATAATTTGTTTTCTTTTCCACTAGGAGGGTCCTCTACTAACTAAAGGGCATAATCCCTTCTGTACTGCCCTAGGTATAGGATAAGCTAATAACTCTATCCTAAAACACTTTAAGAATTGAATGCTAAGTTACTTGCATTATTTCTATAATGCTATTATTTCTTCTAAAAAACGTGGTGATATAACAAAAACAATATTATTATTATATCTATCATTTTAACAACAACAAAAATTTAATAAAAAAACAAATTTACAAGTTTTTTTTCTTATATTTTGAAAATCAATATAAAAAATATTTTTTCCAAAATTATTTCATTTTTAAAAGTTCTAAACACAAGTTTAGTTTAGTTGGTTCCAACTCATGAATTAAATTGACCTACTTAGAACTTGACTTATATAAATTAGACCTATGGAAAGGGAGGTAGTCCATGGGTTAGAGGTTTCCACGTTTAGCTAATAAATAACAAATCAATATAAGAAAATAGTAGAGATATAAGTACTCATATCTTTTTAATTACTACACATATTCTATCTACTACTAATAAAAAGAAAATATACCACTTGATTATAAATTTTACAATCTCAAAATAATTTTACTTTTTATTTTAACTGAATTAATTAACATAATTACAAATATTTGATGACTTGAATTGAGTTTTTTTATTCAACTTACTCATATTAACTTATAAATTTATAGTCAATTAATTTCATAGCCCATCACTTTAATGAATTAGATTGATCCATTTTAATAAATCTAAAACATCTTAACAATAAAATTACCTTCGACTCACTCATTAATGGAGCATAGCATCACAAACAAAATTAGTCTTTCATCAACTAAATTTAACAAAACTAAGCTTGTAATAAGAAAATAAACTTATATTGAAAAGTTAAAATTTGAAAAATTATCATTACCCTAAATAGATCTTTAATTTGGATAAAGAATTTCACAATTTACAAAATATTTAAATACATTAAATTTGAGTCGATCGCTTTTTATATTATTTTATTTTTTAAATATTTTATTTGGATAAGACAATTTAATTTTTTAAATTTTAATATTTTTACTTGAAAAAATATTTCAATTATTACCAAATGTTAAAAAAAATATCAAACAATTGTTAATAATTTAAAAATATCGATGTTGATGATATTTTTTTAATTGATCTTTATGTTATTTTTAAGTTAAAATTTGTCAACATTAACTTTAACAAAAACCTTTTTTTAATTGACATTAATTAAGATTGTTTTTATTTGACAATAAATAAAATAATTATTGCGGACATTAATAAAAAATAAAAGTAAAAATTTACTAAAGATGTTAATTGAACATTCAACATGTTACTTTTAAGGTTATATATTTTGTAACTACTTGCATATATTACTTTCAAATATATCTTAAAGTTGTAATTACTTCACATTTCTCTCCCAGTTTGAAGGATACCTCATGTGCCCTCTACTTTTCTAGGATCATCTATGTGCTAACCAAAAATTAAGAAGTTAGCTTTGTGTTAATTATAAGATTAGTAATACATTAAATATAATTATTAGTTTAATTGTTACACACTAAATGTAATAATTACTTTTGTCTTCATACTTTATATTTCTTGTTCTGTATTTACATTGTTTGTAACTCATTTCTAATTCATCTTAGTCAAAACTTATTTTATAAAAATAGGTCAATTTTCTCTTGTAAACTATACTTGAATAAATGAGATACATTTGATTTTTGAGCATACTTGAATAAATGAGATACATTTGATTTTTGAGCTTCTTTTTCTTGAGAGTATGAGACTACTCTCTTTGATTTTTATTTTGAATAACTTCTTTAAGCAGTGATTTTCTTATGCATTTATCATTTGAAACTCATTCTGAAGGTGACATGTTCATCCCTCTTCTACTTTTAATCTATTTTGCAACTTGTTCTTGTTTTTGGGTTGTATTCTCCAATTTATTATAATCTTCCAATAGCAACCATGGAGAATGTTTTCTCTTCAAACATCTTTTAAGTTGATAAATTTGTCCACCTTCCAATAAACACATCACCTATAAAAGAACACTAATTTATATTAGTTAAAAGGAAAAATGACTAACATAAGCTCAAAATAACCTCAATTTACACAAATGGAGAAAAATGTACTTTGAGATAATCCAAAAAACACTATTAATATTGATAAAGAAAACTCTTATTAACATTGGTTGAGAAATAAATTTGATTTAATATCAATAATAAAATAATCTTGATAATGTCCGCCATAAAAAATACAAAATACATGATCGATTTTATTAAAAAAAAAATTCATTAAAAAAAAAACAATGTTGATATTATAATACTCAAATCTCAATCAAGACAATAATGTATTGGCCTTACTCAAGCTAACAATACTTTGAATAAAATTGAGTTGATCAAAGAATACGCAAAAAAAGATATATGAATTTGAGAATAGAAAGGATTTTAAATTCTTACTTTTTTCTAGGTAAAATTTAAAATTCTCTAAATTTAAGTAAGTCAATTACTTTCATAATATTTTAAAATTCCAACTTCTTATCAAAACACATTATTACTTTTAAATTACATAATAATTTTACAAATGCACATATTGTAACATCTCAAACTAACTATAATATATATATATATATATATATATATATATATATATATATATTTATATGTGAGTGTATGTATGTAACAGTACAATTACAATTACGCATAAGCTAATTATCACTAGAGCGTTGCTCAAACAACAACATGCAAAACAAACAATTTTGGATGCTTCCTCATCATAATTTTCTAACACAAAATTGTCTATTGTATATGTTTTCACAAGTTTAAAATAAATATTTAAAATAAACACATATAAAAATCACAAAGTGAAATTTAAACCATTACCATACCAATAAAGGAGAACTTGGAAAACAACAACAACAAATCAATCAAAACACTTATAAAAAAATATAATCTGTTGATACTATAATTTTCTCAAGTGGCGAAATCAATAAAATCTTAAAACATTCATAAATAAAATCAAATGAGTAAGAATAAAAAAAAAGTAAAGAAAAAAAAAACTCATATTAACTGAAGTTTTCAATTAGTTAAATATGATTTATAATGTCACTTTCTAAGTGTTTTAGAAAATTAGATGTAATTGAAACAAAAAGAGAAAATTAGAGAATGAAGAAATAGAAAAAAAAAAAAGTTCACGGACCTATAATAGATATATATTATTTCAACCACATTCATTGAAAGGAATGTTTTGTTAATTAATGTGAAAGTTGGACTTGAGAGAACCCCTTTACTTGTGTATACCAAAATATGTGGAAAGTAGCATCACCTTCACGTCAATACTTTTAGGGTAAATGTTCCAATTTTATTGGTTCCCTATCGCTTTTATATCACTGTGATGGGATTTTCTTCCCCTTTTTGATCACTGGAATAAAGTGCTTAGCATCTCATTTTACTTTTATTATTATCACTTCATATCAGAATTAGCTTCTCTTTTCATTCTCTTTCATTCATTTTCTTCAACTTTTAATTACAAAATCAGCCATTAGAGCATTCTTTTCAAATGGTTGTCTTCCAATAATTTTACAACTTGTCCAACTATTATCAGAGAGAAGAGATAGACATCACTCTATCTCCATCCTTTAGAATCTAATTTTCTGAATCTATTTGTTACACTTTCCACCTTCTTCAATGCTTTTTTTTTTTTTTTTTTTATTACGAGAGAAAAGAGAGTGAAACCAATGAAAAGATGATAAATAGTAGTTATTAATATGTGTATTAGTTACATCTTATTATGATGGGTTTGTTTGATAAATCATTCTTCTATATTATAAATGAAGTTGATAGTTGAAATTTAGATAGAATTATTTCATATCAGTTTAAAGATATTCTTTAATAACTTTTAATTTATTTCAATAAGTTATTCATATTACCCTTTTAATAATTTTGAAACTTATATGTTATCATTTTACCCCTTAAAATAAAATTTTAGACTCGACTTATTTTGAAACAATTTAATTAACTTTTTTGGATTATTATTTTACTATTATACTTATTTGAATTATTGATTTATGTTCTACTTGTTCATTATCGTTTTAATTATTCAAATATTAATTTATTGAGAAATGATAACTATTTTAAGTTATAATAAAGAATATACTTGTATAAATATTTTTTGAAATTTAATTTTATATAAAATTTGTGGATCATAATAAATTTCAAAATACAATTCTAATTATAGAAAATATGTAACTTTCTAATATCAAAATATAATTAAACACGTTTATATCATTTATAAATTTAAAATTTAAATTATTTTTATCAAATACTTTTAGTTTAATTTTTCAGTTTTCAGTTAACTTTTTAAATTAATTTCACAAAATATGACCCACACAACAAGATTATATTTAAAGTTGTTATTACAAAAATGAATAAATCTATTATATATACAGTTATTTATGATAATATTTTTTCACTAACATTTAATAAATAGTGTAAACAATTTTCAAAATATTTTATTCAAATTGCACATTTTAGGTCTGTAAAAATACTTTAAACAATACTGAAGAAAGTAATCTAATTTTGACAAGATGGCAAATTTTGGTAAATAAAGGAAGGTACATCCACTTGAGTCAGGTATATTAGTTGAAGTTTAACATAATCTTTTTAACATACAAGTTAAGAATAAGGGAAAGTAATACTAAGGATTACAAATTAATATTGTCTAAATTTATTACAATATTAATAAAAAATATTTAAATGGATTAAGGTCAAACTTTTTAAATTGAATATGAAAATAAAAATTTATATGTATGCATTTGTTCACATACTTATTTTTGTTTTAAATTATTAGATATCTTTAATTTATTTAATATTATATTTTAAAATTTGTATTGTTATTTGATAAATAAAATGTATTTATTTCTTTTGTCAGCAATAATATATATATATATATATATATATATATATATATATATATATATATATATATATAAAAAAATACACATATATAT
>Ga0209489_102058_pt1 | contig 41329 bp, 21 predicted proteins | sample SiratrowhiteBW_FD_187527 | JGI IMG/M metagenome (GOLD analysis project Ga0209489, IMG submission 187527) | Root nodule microbial communities of legume samples collected from California, USA - Siratro white BW (SPAdes) (version 2) | ecosystem: Host-associated > Plants > Roots > Nodule | place...
TTTAAACAATATATATATATATATATATATATATATATATATATATATATATATATATATATATATAGTTTGACTTAATTTATAATGAAAAAAAGTTATATATACAGGCTGGTTTGACTTATAATGATGCATGTTTGTAGGAGCACATGACACAACCATAAAATAAGTCATGGAGTGAGTCAAAGGTGAATTTTGATATAACCTAGCAGTGTAAAAATATGTTTGTTAGGAGGAAAACATTAATATTCACAAATTTAGCAAAATGCATGGAAGTTGCAACAGAAATTCCCTTCCCTACGATGTAGGATTCCACGCTTTGACCACCTTTTCTTCGTACAACGCACACACATCACATCACATCACATTTTCTCTTCTATTTCCATATAAATAACTTCCACAACCAGAAAATAACATTAACAAAGAAAAACAACGAAACCACATCAAGCAAACGAGCTAGCTACCTTCTCGACCTCGTTTGCATTGAGTTTCTTATATCTTTACCTGAATTAACTATTCATAAGTTGGACTTGTGAATAGTTTCTGCACATATATATAGTTTTTTGTAAATAATCTTGGTTGGCTTTCATGATGGAATGGTCTTCAAAATCTGCTTCAAGGGCATACCTTGACACCCTTCAACTGGTATATATTCACCTGTCTTTTTTTCATTATTTTATGAATCAATTCAATCAAGGTGGTCTTATCTTCTGTTGTATCCAATGTGCTTGACAATTCTTTTCCTTGTCTTTTTTATCACAAAATTGTGTAAAACAACCTACAGAGGACATGTTGATCTCGATCAATCTATACATAAAAGATAATTGAATATCATTAACACATTTTCGTAAAATAAGAATCTTAGTTACATATATCGTGTAAAGATTAGTTGAGACATAGTGATCTAAACTTATATATAACATTTTAAGTTCTTTAGCAGTATGCTGTTCTACAGTTTTTTTTTATTGTTCATTTTCTGTATCAGCTAGCTAGTGCTTGAATCAAATATCTATCTATAAGGGATTATGAATTACTTGCTTCTATTTGCTAAAGTTTATATAAATTATAATTATATTGTTCTCAGATGGATGTGGATCAATCTTAAGAAGTCATCAAGGATTAACCAATTAATAAACAGTATTTGTGGTAGAATAATCATTCATTTTGTGTAACGGATCCGTCTTCACTTTTGTTAGTTGGTTTGATCAATAAAATCTCTAATTTTCAAGCACAGGGTCATTAATGTGTTCAACATGAGGGCTATGTGAAATTTTATAAAATGTCTGTAGCATATTGAGATTTGTAGAATGTATCCAAAGGTTTTTATTAGTATTATGTTTGACTATTTTGCAGTACAACAATCAAAAGAGAGAATGTGGCATTTGGAGAGTTCAAAATCCTGGAAGCAATGAACTTATATCAGCATTAGCAGCAGGAATGAAAGCCAAACTTATAGTGGAAGTGACTTCCTGGGTGTCCCTATATACAATAGCTCTAGCAGTTGCTGCAAGACACACTGGTGGAAGATTGGTGTGTATTATCCCTAAGTCAGTGCTAGATGAGTCCAAAGAAGCTATCATCAACTGGAGTCTTGAAGACCTTGTAGAATTTAGAACAGAAGACCCCTCCAAGCTACTATCTCACTATGAGAACATTGATTTCTTTCTAGTTGATTGCAAGGATGAGAACTACACAAGGTTGCTCAACTTGGTAGATGTTAATATCAAAAGATCAATAGTAGTGGCAAAAAATGTGCTTTGTGATAAAAAAGGGCTAAGATGGCATCTAAGAGGAAAGGATGAAAAATTAGAAGTAAGATCTCTAAACCATCCTTTAGGGAATGACATGGAAGTTTCAAGGATTTGCATGAATCATGACTGTGATAAGACAAATGGGGTTAGAGGAGATAATGGCAAGAAAAGGAGAAAGAGTTCATGGATTGCCAAATTTGATGAGGAGAGTGGTGAGGAACATATTTACAGGGTACCTCAGATTGATTGGTTCTGGAGTTGAATGTCACAGCAATATGAGTATTTGACATGCTGCTAGGAAACAATATACAGAGTCTCAAAACTGCATTGTGTATCTAAATTCTAAATCAATATTAATTTCCATTTAACTTTATATGTTTCCTATGCATGTGATATCTATAATTTGAAATTATTTAAATATCTTTGCTGGTTAAAAAACAACTCCAGTTACTAAAGTCTTTGATAACGACAAATAAGAAAATGTTTCATTTTTTTAATTTCAAATATATAAAGTTAAATGTTTTATAAAATATTATAAAATATCTTATGAAAAAAGTACCAATACCTTGTTAAAAATTAGAAATGAGTGGTTTTTTTTATATTTTAACAAATATCTATAGATTTTGTGAATAAGAGAAAATAAATAAAATCTTGGAAGAAGTGAGAAAAAAATAATAATGGAGAAATAGAAGCATTTGACATTTTCTATCTTAAAAAGCATGTTGGATTAGTTAAAACATTCTTATGACAAGCATCTTGATTATTTTGTATCCATTTTTTTTTGGTCGGCAAGATTATTTTGTATCAATTGTAGAACGTTAATACATTTTTATGACAAGCATGATGAGTTCTAAGAAGAAGTTAGACAGCTAAGTATTATATTATTTTAACTAACACGAGACAAATAATTCATTTTGTTTTATTCATATAAATATTCTAACAAGTTCTTTAAACTAAAAGGATGAAATGAAATACCAACAGCACATGAATTTCTCTTATTTAATTTTGAGGTCGTTGTTTACTCACACACGTGTCATAATTCGTGGTTTACAAAAAACCAAAACGACAGAAAATAATTGAAGAATATTGACGGGTAACATTATTGAGCACTCGTTTTGTCTAGAAACAAATAAATCATTATATGATACAGAATTTATTTAGTAAAGGAGAATCAGAAACATAACCATAGACTTAGAAGGGGTAACCATAATAATGTAAAGATTGAATTTTTAGTACATTTGAATCAATAGTAAATAAAGTATTATAATGAGGTGTTTCTCTTGTGTAGATAACATTGACTGTTAAAAAAAACCATTTTTTTTATTTATGCGTAGCAGTGTAGTTGAAGTGAGTAAAAAATAATTTAATTAAAGTAAGATACTCGTAAAGATTTAATGTTTAGTAAATTTGAATCAATAATAAAGAAAGTATTATAATGGGGTGCTTCTCTTGTGCAGATAACATTTTTTTACTTTCAAAAAAACCATTTTTTTATTTATGCGTAGCAGTGTAGTTCAAGTGGGTAGCCATTAGTTAGGCATAAGGAAGCAGATAGCGTTTCTTTAGAAGGAAAATTATTGCGGTTTTATGTTCCATTACTTCCATTCTTGTGGTTGGAAGTATCAACAGTTGAACGTATAAGATTGGAGAATGAATGAATAAATATGGAAATGAGGTATTAACAGGAAAAAGTTTTGACGTAGAGAAATTATGGTGACATTGAGTTCTCAAGAATATGAGAGAGTGATGATTCCCTATCAGTACCAACCACTAAACCCCACAACAACCACCACACATTAATCTTCAAATGCAAGAGATCAATACCTCTCTCGTCTCACTCTCACCTTTCTTGCTTAGCCTTCCTGTTCACACCTTCTCTCCTGCTGAATTTTGCAACCACTGTTGCTCCAAGCCTTGGATCTCACTTAACCAAGTCTATGAATGGCAAATAGTAGATCTTGGACACAAATATGGCCACTTTTTGTCAGGGTATGTTTTCTGAATCTTGTATTGAACTTCAAAATCACAGCATTGGCTGATGACAGTGGAAATGGTGGTGTTACAACAGAAAACACCTGCAAGAACACAAATTACCATACTTTCCTCCCTCCACCGTACCAGAATATATCCCACATGATATGCACACCTGTATGGCATACCTTTGAATTGAGGGTAAGTTCAATTTGTTGTTGTCTTGTGGTTTCTAGTTCTACCCATTCAAGTATTCTTTTTTCTCATGATTTGTTGAAACCTATTATTCACTTTGATTTAGTTCAGATTGGTCTCATTTGTTATGCAAGCACAGAACTTTTGTACATAATGAGCTCTTCTGTTTCTCAGACAACCAAGCCAAATATAAACTCTACCTTGAAATTTTGTTTTGTTCTTGATACTGGGATACATAGTTTTTAGTTTGTGGATGACTAGGTTGTTCCTTTGCAATCTAATAAGTTTAGCAATGATCTTTTATTTCAGTACATCCAGAATGGTGATACCACTACTATCATACTATCTGCTCCCTACACTATAGGGTGGGTAGGAATTGGATTTTCTAGAGATGGTATGATGGTTGGTTCAAGTGCAATGGTGGGATGGATCAGCAAACATGGTCATGCAAAAATCAACCAATTTTACCTACGGGGAAGGAGGCTGTCAGAAGTGATAATAGACAAAGGGGAACTACCCCTAAATAATGTCCCTGCGGCTGTGGCAACTAATGGGGCTGAAATTCATTTGGCATTTCAGTTGCAGACGACAACCCCATTTCAGAAACAGGCAATTTTGTTGGCTTTTGGCAGTAAATATCCACAGAACCACCACCTCTCCAGACATGAAGATAAAACAGCAATTGTATTTGATTTTTCTGCAGGTCTGAAGCCATTCTTAACAGCAGTTTAAGCAATTTTTATAATTTGTTGCATATAGTGACAGTTTTTTCCAATTCCAAATAGAATTCTCCTCAGCTCCTTTTAGTTAACTTTCATTTCAGTGAACCATATGCTACTACAGAATACTATATTAAACAACCACATCTCAACTCAAAATTACCATGTTCTAAACTAGAATTTGTCCGTTTTTTGATACAACAAAATTTATACTCGTCTTTTTTTCATATATATATATAACTGCATGATGAAGCCTGGCATTTTGTGATGTATAACCTTTTGAGTTCAGAAACTTGATGAACTATACTTTGACAGGTTCTACTAGTCCTGTATCCCATGAATTGACTCAGATGAGGACGAACCATGGAATTTTGGGCATAATAGGGTGGGGTCTAATCCTGCCTGTAGGGGCAATTATTGCTAGATATTTCAGGCACAAGGATCCCTTGTGGTTTTATCTCCATGCAATCATTCAGTTTGTGGGATTCACATTTGGGCTTATTACAGTCATTCTTGGATTACAACTCTATTCCAAAACGCATGCCCATATTCAAGCTCACAGAGGGATAGGCCTCTTTGTCCTGGTACTAAGTATTCTTCAGGTTCGTCACTGACCCATACCTTGTCTAGATAACTTTCTATATAAATAATTATATCAAAAGGTAATAGGTAAATTAAGGTAACTTACAAGTTCAAGTTAACGTTTGGAGAATCTAAAATGAAAAAGCTTTTTAATTCACTTTTTATTCTCCTATCCAACTGAACTCTAATATATTCAGTCTTTAATATAGCACTCTGAGAAGTACAATCTGAACTAACTTTAAAGCTAAATTCAGATATTTGCATTAATCTTGAGACCAAACAAGGATTCCAAGATTCGAAAAATTTGGAATTGGTACCACAGTTGGTTTGGAAGGTTGGCACTCATATTTGCTGCCATTAACATAGTGTTGGGGATGCAAGCTGCTGGGGCAGGAAGTGATTGGAAGATAGGCTATGGATTCCTTTTTGGTATTATGGTTGCTGCAGCGATTGTTCTTGAAGTATTGGCTTATTTTAAAAGATTAGATATGCGTTCTCTGCCTCCTAACTTCCAAATAGACCCTGTTGGAGGAGCTACATTTCCAAGTAATTAAACCCTTTCTTTCCTTTTTCTTCCCTCTTTTATATAATCTGTCGAGTGAAAATGTGCTGAGAAAACAGAAAGTTTTAGTTCTATCTATTAACAGTGTTATGCCACTTTTATGAAGCAGGGGGAATGTGATTGCTACTAGTTTTACATTTTCAGAAGCGTTGTCAATTGTTCCATTAAACCAGCCCATACATTTGAATTCTTTTTGCCAGTTCTGGGTGTGCTTTCCTGGTGTACATATTGGTGGAAATGCATACATAACCAGCTACAAGTTTGGCAAGTTGGACAATCCCTGTCTGTTATTCTCACTCAATTTCATGAGATTTAAGTCTTTTTGTTTTCTTATTCATTCTTTATCTGTTTTTTTTTTAAGGTTGCCAAGATTGTAAATGACGATTCATAAGAGCTTTCTATTTACAGCTACATTTTATAATCCGTAGTCTTTTTTTTCTTCTGGAGATATATGTATTGGAATTTAAGAATCATACTTTGTTCTTTCTTGAGTGACAAAAGATTACATTCATTAGTACCTTCTTCAAGAAATATGTTAATTCAGCACCTTCTTCAAGAGATGTGTTCCTAAAAATGAGTTAACGAGGAACGTACAGTGTTCGTCGCATTACCAGCTGTATTACAATTTGCTAATGATTTCAAATGTGGCTCGGTGATTCTTTTACCTTTTAACTTTATATGAACTTGTGCACTGAATGCGCAGTTTAAAGATTGACAGCTACTATAAATCAAAACAGACTTATAATAAATTAAAGGTTATTTATTCCATTTCCTTTTATTTTTAAGATCCTGTTCATTCTTGAAACAAAACCATAATAATTCATAATTGCTAATTTTATTGTACGTATAGGGAATATAAAGCAATATGACGTATACATACTACGTACCCACGTTCACACGTAAATAATATTGTACGTCTTTCGTTTTCATTGACGTTTGATAATTCTCGAGTCTCTTTAATAATCTGTTTCCACACATACCCTTATATAAAATAATTATATTTGGTCTTTACAAGGAATACCCCACTTAGTATATAAAAAGCACTTCAGCACACAATAAACCACATTTACTTTTTTGTACTAAATAAGGGTTATTGTAGACAAAATACAATACTATTCCACACTAACTAAATGAATCATAATCTGTGTACTAACGTTAACATTAAGTTTTGGAACGCTGAGGGTATTAGGAAGTCAGGTGTTAACTTGAGAACTAAGGTACTGACAACACTAAATTCAAGAATAGAGCTAAAGTTTTCACTTACGTATTTAAATAATGATCTTCATCAATATGATGTATTAATGTTCCATCAAACGATTTTAGTTGTAACAATTCAATACCAAGTCAATCAACAAAAAAGAACCGCTATTACCTAACAAAATATCAAGAGATTTAAGAAAGAATATACAATTGAACAAAATTAATTATCAAAACCAAAGGTAATGTTCTAACAAAAAATAATAATTAGAACGATCCACCAGTCCGGTAATTCATTATATCAAAATTGTCTAACTACAGAAAACCAAAATTTTCACCTTGAAGGTGCCTCACCCTGAAACTGACTCCGACGAACCTGAGCAACATTATTAGCATGAATGCTGCTCCACGGGTAACTTCATATTTAAGCAAAAATAGTTGGTTTCAGTGCATTATGGAAATATAAAACTGTGATTTCTGGGGAAAAGGAACGAATAAAATAGCTCATTTTGTTGGCAGTGAGAAAGTACCGTTTATTGATGAAGAAACGCCTTCAACCTCCGTCCTAAAGAGAAACAGGTATCTGCAATTTTTCATGAATTGATTGATTTAGCTAGTTAAATCTGATTTCCAAGGTCAAAAGGATTCACAGTTTCTTCAAATTTCAAATGTACAAAGTTAGCTTCAGCAGATAGAAAGATATGGAACTGACCTACCCAGAAACCTCGCAAATGATAGCGCAGCTATAAAATTGAAGCTGATACTGCTGGGGTTTTTGTAATTGAATTCCAGAAGTCATCGAAGTACCAAACATCTCTTACGCAAAATTATGAGGTCTTCTTTATCCACGATAGTTCTGATAAATTTCATCAATAACAACATAGAACTGTGCATCAAGCAGTAGCAGTACAATCTTTACCAGACGAGAGATTGATAGACTTGGAAGCATTACTTCCTCTGACTACGCGGTTATAAATAACCTTAAATGACTGTGAGCCATTAGGTCGAGTAAGCAAACTTATTGGCATTCTCAGAGTCTGCTTTCGATTTCTTCTCCCCCGAATCAAAATGCTGAAGGTTTTCTCGCCATCCAAGTTTGTTTCACTACTGCTAGAGTTGCCATTTGAACCAATGTTTTGATTTTGCTTGTTCCCAGAATTTTCAGTCCCATGTAAATTCATGTCACCATTTTCTTTTAGGCTTTCTGAACCAGCTCTCACTGCTTCATCTTCACTGGTGTCTGATACTAAAGTTTTTACCAATTGATTAGAATCACCAATATTATCAATGTCCTCGGGAAGAGCTGAAGCTGAACTTGGACTTTCAGAACCATGACGCAGAACTTGTGACTCTGAAATGGGATCAGGGATTGGTTCAACAATAGGTAACGGAAGAGGAAATTCCACAGGATGACAACCAGGCCAAACAGCACCGGGACCAAACTTAGATACTGTGGGGTTCAAATTACACTGCCATGTAAAATGATTCGCATGAAAAGCACTGCTAGTGACCGGAAAGTTGCCAGGTGGAATTGATTGAGGTTGAGTATAAGGAGGATACATAAATGGCAGTGGTTGCATCATGTTTGGTGTAGTTGGAGGCGAAGGATATGCATGGTGAGGAGAGGAGCACATGGGAGTAACTGCAGGTAGCACAGTAGTAGGTCCAGGATGAACATTCATGTTTACTGGCCAGGGGCCAATTCCAGGCACTGCACTGGGACCAGAAGGAAGAGTCATATTCATGGCAATTGGTGGAACACGTGCAATGGCAGGCGATGGGTTGAATGGAGCTGCAGATGCGGACAATTTCTTATACGGGATGCCCCCAGTGTGACTCTGATTTGGTGATGTCACATTGACCCTTAAATCCTCGCCACCTTGGGAAATGGGATTTGTATTATCACTAGGTTCCAAACTGCCAGATAAATTACTTGCATCGAGTTCTTTTTTGGAAGAATCCTCGTGATCATCTACTGCCTGAATCAATATGCTATTATCGATTGCTCCTTCAGCTTCAACATCTCCTAACTTCCCCTCGGCACTCATACATTTATCTTTCACAGCAACAATCAACTGAGTTTCCTCTTTCCCCTCAGTAGTAACTCCAGTATCATCCTGTGAATCATCAACAGAATTAGAAACAGAATTATTATTCTTCTCTTTATCCATATCATTTGCCTCTGCCGGGGTTGGATTAACATTCCTATTAATTTCAATATCTTCCTCTTCAGGTTTGCCACCATCATGTTCACAGCTAACAGAAATCTCACTCGGAGGATTATAGACCTGCAACTTGGAGATTGTCCCTGGAGGAGCTAAGGCCACTTCCTTGTATGAAGGAGACTTTCCAAGACTAACCATAGAATTCTTAACTGGATTAACATCAATTGGATCAGGTTCTGAAAGAGAACTAAACAGCTTGTCACCTGTTTCTAACTTCTCATTTGCACTATCCTTCAAAGTTGAGGGTACGGATTTGACCCTGTATGTAACAGCTTTAACTACTTTTCTTCCAAATTTAGGGCCTTGGGTGATGTTTGCTGTATGATCATCTGTATAACCCCCATGGGAAATTGTCCGCTTTTTCAAGAAATAATACCTACTATTTGGACTAGCATTCCTTACAAAAGGAGATTCTCTGGCAGCTTCCACATTCTTTTGATAACTATAAACTTTGCCAAGTGTTGCCCGTCTCTGCTTCAGTCTCCGGCCATATGAGCCGGTTGATCTTGGTCTTTGAACTGGTTGCCATCCATCTTCTCCTTCAGCATGTGCTTCAGACAAGATTTCATCATAAATTTGTGGCTTTTCATCTGATATTTGTTTTAAAATAGTATGTTCTGAGTCAGGTCCAGAGTTGCTTTCCTGCTCAGAATCTGCACTACCTTCAGCTACAGGTATTTGTACCTCTTCATCTGAAGCCTCTTTAGGAATTTCTTTTGAAGACTCATCAGAACTTGACATGCCAAGGTTAAGGTAGGGTGTCGCTCTCACCTGCCAAATATTAAAATATTAATAACTAGGAAAAGGATAAATTGTCACCCAGCACAGTCCCAACACCCCTATTTATAAGTGACTAAAAATAGGAACAAACAATAATAAGCTAAAAAATAATAAATAAAGCCACAAAGGTGGGTGTTGTTGGGGTGTTTGAAAAATAAGTGGTCTATGCATCACCGCTCTAATTATATACCCACGTGTGTGTGTCCATGTATATTTATACCACATAAGATGTGGATGTATGAAAAAGGCAGCAGAAGTACCAGTTCTCAAAATAATTTAAAGACCAACAGTTCCAAGGCAAGAAACTTGCCTCATCTAGGTATACTATCGCCCAATTACTTCTTTTCCATCTTATAACAGATTGGATTCATCTTGAAGATCATTCCATATTCAGTTTATTTTACATTTTACAACAGTATGGAGAAAATATGAAAATGGAGAAGATGATTTAATTGGACCTTACTTTGTCACAATTTATAAGCTATATGTTAGGTACAACAGTTCTCTAGTTTCAAGGGGGGTTAGCCTTCTTCACAATAGAAGTAAGCTAGATTTCTAACCATACATTAGAAATTACTATATGTATTGCATATTATTAAAGGCCTGTTTGGATGAGTTTCTCCATAAATATTTATAAGAGAGAAAAATATAAAAAAAAGTAAATTTCCGTAAGTTAAAATTAGCTTTTGCGCAAGCTAAAAATAATAAATTAGATAAGTTACATTAGAGAACTTCTACAAATTAGCTTGTGCATAAGCTAAATTTAACTTATGGAAAAGTCAATTTCCTTATTTTCTTCTTATTTTTCTCTATTAAAAGTCTTTATGGAGAAGTTTGTCCAAACAGACTCTAATTCTTTGACTACCACATTGGCTTTGCCAACAGAAAAAAAAAATGACACTTTTTGTTCATTATTTTTCTAAAAAACTGTACAGCTGACAAGATTTATGATTAAAGATTGTTGGCATGGCTGCCTGCTTCTCACAAATTAAAGCCAAAGTAATGTTTAAAGAATGAAGAGATCTGATGACCCACATGACAAATACTTTGATCATAGAGTTTAAGAATATGTCAAGCTATAGTAAATACCCTTGAGAGGTTTAAGTCCAACAAAGGCAACCAACAGTTCCATAAATCCTGAAAATTTCCTAGTCAAACATTTGTAGCTATACCAAAGGAGATATATAAGACCACTGGTGGCACTGGTAATTAATAATCAGACAACTCTAAGTAGCTATTTCCCCTAGATCTAAGACTCAAACTGATGAGTTCAACTTATCAAAAACCAGTGAATGTAACCAAGCAGCATACCTTTGTTATCTGGCTTCTTCTCTTTGTTGCTGCATCTCTCCCTTTAGTATCATGATTAGGATTAATATAGTCAAGCAAATCCGACACACTGACAAATTCAAGAAAAATAAAAGGAAATCATTAAAAAAATTGTAAAATGTATGATATGAATACCTCAATATGTACAAACATATCAATATTTTTCGTATAGAAAGTACGCATATGAATATTGACTAGTCAATAGGATAATATATCACTCTATAAACCATAGACATTTAGACACATAAAATAGTTGTGTCTGCTAACAGGTTCGTAACTCTATTCTTCTGCCACATACAGATTAAACTTTTTCCTGTTGCAGTTTCCATGTCTGCAGTGTTCATGTATATTTTCTGATGCTTCTTAGTATTGTCATTTTAAAATATGAAAAGACCAAGATTGTAGGGAAAGTACAGAAAACAGTTCTTTATAAGTCAACCAGATTGACCGGTTCCTAGAAGCTATAAGAACACCCCGAGACAACTGTATCAAAGGCAGTCATGAACAGAAACCTCAAAGGATGTATCAACTACGACCTTTCATACTTAAATTACAAATCACAATTTTGAATATGATAACATAGTGGAGTTGCTTACTAAAAGGCTAAATAAAATATGCATGATTGAAGTTCTTGACGCAGCAATTAGCCAATGAAGTCTCAGAATCACATTGCTAAGGTTAATTTTACCATACCTCAAATGGCCTTTGCTAGCTATTGATGCATCAGGTTTTCGAGTACCATTTCGAGCAGCTTCTTGCTGTTCAAAAGCCTTGGACTCAAAATACTCCAGCCAAGCCGCAGCATCCTGTCAAATTTATCATAAAACTATAGATTATGAAAAGAGTTATTATTCCTTATACCATTTTGAAGAAAAAGAGAAACCAGTACTATTAATAACACAGAGTACCATTATATATAACCATAATGATGTTGCAAACCATTTAAACACCGTTCTACAAGACCCTGTGAATCTTTACTCTACCAACTATAATTACAAAGTTGTGTTCTAGTATGTTTATCATTGCCATACATTCAAAGCCAAAGACTATTTTTAGGACAAAGAATATACTAAATGTGACAGTATACCTGTGTTCGCAAGTCATCAGGACCAAGTTTTGACCTCAGAATTTGCAAAGTTGTTTGCTCATGCTGCACGCTCAATGGATATGCTTCCATCAATGAGAGTGCTATTGCTATTGCATGATAACTTGCAGCTGTCTGCAGAGGATTAACATCCAAGAAAAGATGCAAGTGTTAGCATAAACGACAAATTGTTTCATTAAATAAATAATACAATCCAATTGGTTCTTATTGTTTTAGTAACCTTTATAAGATATGATTCTGAGCTTCATATGAATCCAATGATTATAGCAAATACTGAAAATATCATCCTTTGAAATTAAAGCAAATCAACAATTTTTCTTCAACTAACTTGCTGACAAATTTTAAAATAAACTGCGAAGTAAGCTCACTATTTATTGTGCTAAAGCTGTAGCACATTAATTCAAATGGATCCCACTGTTGATAATTTCTTGATATGAAACAAGAAGAGAATTTACATAGAACATTTTACATAAAAAATATAAAATAAACTAACTTCATAATTTAGCAAAAACAGGAATAAAATGAATAAAACAACCTGAATATGATCTGCACCAAGTAATCTTTGGTTGCACTTTAAAGCTTTGTGAAGATATCTGAGAGCGACATGTACATTTCCCAGACCTTCTTCCATCATAGCCACATTAATGTAAGTAGCAGCAGTGTTTGGATGAGATGGGCCACATGTTAGATGCAGAAGATATAAAGCACGCTTCACATACCTGAATGTAACAAAAGGCTAAATCAGAAGAAAATTTAAAATTAACTAATTAGTATTTCAAAACATCAAAACCTATCTTTCCATATTTATGGTGATCAATACATAAATTTCTGTTAAGGATGAAAAAGAAAACCTAGATTATCCCATAAAATAGAAGACAAATTTGTAAACTTTATTTCTCTCTTGATAAATTCTTTGTTTTCAAATTAAAAAAAAGTGAGTAAGCATTATAGTAATTCAAAACCAAATTAAACTCACGAAAATTAGAATACACTATATTGCACGAGCAAAACGTACTTCAGAGCCAGCTCTGTGTGTTGTAGTCTGTAATAGAAAACAGCAAGATCCCCATAGCTCTTCATGGTATCAGGATGATCCAGACCTAACTCTCTCTCATTGATATCCAAAGCTTTTTGTTGATATATTGTAGCCTGTGATTTAGGTAAACAACTTGATGAGTAGAAATCAAACCTGAAACTTTAGTAAATCAAATGGAGATTTGAGAGAGGTGCAAATAAACAGTGGCTGAAATACTTAATTAAAATTCCTATTGCATAAAAATATAAAAAAATAAGCATTGTCCCTACAGATGGTGTCAATTACATGGACCAAACAAGGCCATTGACCATTAAGCACTATTAAAAACCAAATTTAATATTCAGGTCCTTTTAAAGATTTCGTCAGATGTTTGCTTTGAAATTTACTAGTCCTCCTCTACTTTAATTGGATTATTTCCATTTGATAAAAGGTCAACAGAATATCAAATTCTTTTAGATGAATACAATTACGTGGACATTGGTTTCCGATGGAACAGTGTCTACCAATACCAAAACATAAATAAGACGAACAAAGACCTGATTGAAGTCTCCAGTATGATATAAAACTACAGCAAGGAGGCTGTATGCTCCCGCTGTCATTCGATGGTAGGGACCGCAAACTGCTACTAGCTTAGCAAGAGCCTGTCACCAATGAATAATAGCATATGTGCCAACAATTCAGAAATGAAAGCCTTTTATTGACTGTGGAAAACCTTGTTAACAGTTTGAAGATTTCCAAACAAAGGGTTCTGTATGCAGATACCTTTGTGCCATAGGTAACAGCGTCCTCAAGTTTTCCCTTGTCTAAAGCAGTTTTGGATGACTCCAGGAGCTGCCTTCCATCTGCAGATGAGCATGCAGCTTGCTGCAAATACTCAGCATGAGCATTACGCATAAAATTTGGATCTATTCATTCAATTTCAAAGAAATAATCTAGAAAATCTACAATTGGCATGCCTTATTTGTTACCTTGTGAACAGGGACCAAACTGACAATATCAGACTTGTGGAAGGGAATTGGAGAATCCATATCAAAATCCCTTGGAACAAGCTCAATTCCCACCTAACATAGAAAATGATAAAACAAATCAATGATCAATTACTCTGTCAAATTATCATTATAATAAACCCAATACTGACTTAAGTAGATCCGTCTTGTGTATCTATATGTACCTATTTGAAAATTTATTGGGAATAATGCATAGTTATATTGAAAATTTATTGGGAATAATGCATAGTCATATTGAAAATTTATTGTGAATATATTTTTTTCCTACGAAGAAAACAAGGACAAAACATATAAGCAGTTCACAAAAATTTCAATTTGACATTTATTGCAGTTGAAGTGAAAGAGAAGGAAAGGAGTTGGCTTTAAAGATAAGACATATGAACCACTTTGTATGAGTAAATGAAGGCAATTATGTTGACAAGGTCACCTACATAGAATATAAGTATGTAAAATTTTCAACCACGATACTTGGGGATACTTCAACTTCACTGAGAGGGTTAAACTCACACACGTTCTTCCATAAAAGTGAACAGTGGCAATATTCAAGCAGGACATCCAGTTCATAAAATTTAGTGAAGTAAATTCCTAGAAAATAGGAAATATACAAACGCGTGACTCTATAACAACAAAATTTATAATGCAAGAGCAACGTAGAGCAGGAACTTTGGATTCTATTGATTAATTCTAGATTTCATTACCTTGTGACACAAGCCACGTAAAATTGCAAATTTCCTCACATCTTTGTAATTCAACCTGTGAAGATCCCAATCAAATCGCTTTTTCAAAAACACCTCTAGCCATTTCCACACCAAGGGATGAACTTCATGTGATTTATCTGAATCTCTATTTCCAGGAACACCGAGCAGCAAATTCAAAGCACCGGCAATTGATGAAGCCATTTTCTCCTTGTTAACAGAAGAAATTACCGCCCGCAGGATGTGCTTAAAAGCTCGAACTATCATCTCATGAATACAAAGTGACTGCACATGTGAAAGCTTTTCTGAAAGTTTGACCTGTAAACAAAAGTAAAATGCAAATGTCAGACATAAAAGACATAAAGTATCAGACACAAAATCCCTCTCAAAACCTTCTGAAAAGATGTGTGGCAGAGTTGAAAAGTAAAAGAAAAAACTTCAATGCAAATAGAAAGAGAAAGCGATCTAATCTGTTAAAAAATGACTGACCAACACACATTGTCTCTAAAGTCATATTTTCAGAAGTAACACTAGGATAGACATATTGATGAAACTCTAAAATTGAATGTCACAAATTCAGAGGACGGAAGAAGTCAAGGAAAAGAATGCCAAATTCATAACAAAGAGGACAGTTAGGAGAGTAAAATGGATTCCCGTTAAAGATGTTTAGAGATGAATAACATAAATAAGTTTAGAGCACTCACAACATGTCCAAGAGAACGCATTCTTAGACCCCTAGTATGCATAAAATCAGTTAGAGTACGTCCATCAACTGGTGAGAGTTCTAATGAGCCAAAATCTGCTACCTGTATTCCACAATTAAGATGAAAATAAAATCACCAGAGTCGTCTTAACCAAAAGACCTGTAAAGAGGCAATCAAATAAAATTCTATACTTACCAATTTTGGGAGTGCAACGTCTGTGTAATATTTTTGAGATAAGTCAATCAAATCACGCATAGACTGTTAATGACAAGAGATGATTTAGTTCAGACACTTCCACTTGTAATAAAACTTAAAAATACTTCATTATACCCATAAGGCTTACCTTGCAGTGAAGTCCAGTTCCTGATTCTTTAAATCGGGTAAAAGCTTCCTCAGATAACATCCTTTTCAGAACAAGCTCATTCTCAGCTTCTGTAGTTTCATGTTGCGATTCAATTGAGGGCAATGAAGGGCTTTGAGACTCCCGACTAAATTTTGGATATTCAGATGCAGAAGTAGTATTGCTTGAATCGGATTTCTTTTTATAATTCTTTAGGGCTTTAAGGGGTTTCCCAAGACCCTCGACCTTCATCTCATTCTTAGCCTTCTCTAAGGATGGTTTCTTATCTTTTTCTGTATTATTATTTTGGTCTTGCAAATGTTGCATCCAGCAAGCTCCAAGTTCCCATCTTACGAAATAGTCCATACCAGGTTCTTCCTCCTCAAGCTTAGCAAGACTTTCTTTAATCAGCTTCTCTACAAAAGAATGGGAAGCACCAGTCTTTTCACTCTCAGACGTTTGTATCTGAATCATTGGTTTATTGTTTTCTGGTGGAGTTGTGTTGTGAAGAAGTAATCTCAGACTGCAAGGCACAATGACAATGTCAGGTGATGAAAAAGAATTCGATCAACCAAATGAAGTTGAACAACAGCTATAAAGTAAATAAGAACCTCTAGTAAATGATTCAATGTTTAAAAAAAATAACTTCGAAGCTAGAAGCAAAACTTAAATGATCAAAATCTTCTAGGATTACAGCTCACACTAACAAAATGAAAAAAACAATTAATACATATCCAAAAGTAATTCAAGATAAAAACTTCATCAGAAGAAACAAAGAAACTCTCGATAAAAAATCTTGTTAAGAAACAATGCCAAACCATGGCGAGATTTTATTCAAAAACATTATTCTCATACACGTTGCAGATCAAGCTAATAAAATTTGCAACACTATACAAAGATAGACACCATGCAACTTTATCCCACAAGAAAATTTTATCTAGCCTTTCGGTAGATTCTCCTGGAAAATGAAACAATCATATTTGTACAGAGACTGGGAGAGGATGGGAGAGTGCACAACAAGATGATATGAATATTATGCAAAGCTGTAAACTGGTGAAAGTGTATAATGTGGAAGGGATCGGTAACCTGTTAATATTGAGTGCGTTGGCACCACCATCTGGCTGATCAAACAATTCAATAATTTGTTGAGATGGAGAGTCAACATTTTCCCTGACTCCACCCTCAACCTTCACAACGACCACATAACCACAGTATCTCACATTAATGACACCTAAAGTGGTGGTATCCTGCACATAAAAAATGCAAAGCATTAGTCACTTCCATGAAAAGCAGCAGCTCTAAATGGCATCAATCTTAACTTTATAAAAGTAGCATACATGGGCAGCAGTATTTTCATCAGCAGTGATGCCTTTCAGTAGATTTCGTTCTATTAGATCCTTTTGATTTACTCCAGTAGCTTCAACTCCATCAATTTTAGTATCAATCTTACAGCTTGCAACAGAACCATTTTTCAACACCTTGATACTCAAGTCACCTACTCTCTCAGTGTAAACAACATTATTTTCTACAACGGAGCAACTAAAATTGGGCTCTTCCATAACATGTTTAACAGCCCTTATTGCTCTGAAAATAGAAACATCAACAAACAGGCTGTGAAGAAGAAATGCTTTTCTATCACGAATTTGTCTTTCTTCTGCTGTCTTGCAAGGCATAGATGCAATTAATGAAAACTCTTTAGCCCAAGGAATCAAATCATACTTTCCGTCTTTTCCGAGACTACCACCATTTCCTCCCCATGTTTCATCCTCCACAGGAAGAGGAGGAAAAGATGAGGGTGACTGTGCAGCAACAGGAGGAACAAGCCACGTGTTGGCTCTGAAGCCATACGGGAGATTCCCAAACTGAAGGCACAAAAATGGGGCAGAGAGTTTAAATAAATACAATGTTTATGACAATGAATCCCATGGACCAACAGAAATCAAACATTTCTATGGCTCTTTTTGTTAGTTATCAAATTTTTTGTAATTTGAAAACTGAAAACAAACAAATAGTTTTCCAATACCTTGTTCCGCTCTGAAAATGCCTTCAAGAGGTCATCGAAAGCCTGAAATTAAGAGTAAAATTGAAAACTTGAGCAACTAAATCACATTAAACGTATAGTACACTCAATAGGAATGTTGAAACTGGGAACTTAAAACTTCATCTTATTGCACATCTATGCGTTTGTCTCCCCGTACTTCATTGAATATCAATTCTAAACATACATTAAACTTAAACGTACTACTCACTAAAGCCTGGAATCAGAAAATTATATGGATTTCATTTTTTGTTTAATGATTATAAATTTAGCTAAGAAAAGTCATACCAAAATTGTAAGCTATTTAACAAATCAATATGAAATCATTTATCATTTAATTACATAAACATAATATTAAGAGCTAGTGGTGATATAATATATAGCAGCTGCAAAAGAACCTAGCAAGGTTCATTCAAAGGCTGCACATGTTAAAGAATTATTATTAAAGAAATGGTAACAAGGAACTCTTTTGGACAGATTCTCTTGTATTGATTGAAATCTATTGAAAATCACAAATGATTTCTTATTCAATGAGTTTAACTCGTGATTATGTAATTTTAAGTAACATTAGAGAATGTGTTAAAAAAGTGCATTATTATTAGCATTTCTCTTATTATCATATATAAATTTTCTATTTGATCTCATTTTTTTTCTTTCTAATCTGACTTCTCTTCTCATCACGTCATTTATCACATGCTTCAGTTTCCCTCTTCCTTCATTTTTTTTTTTTTTCATTTTATCTCCATTCTTTCCATTCAATGACCAACATAAGTAAGGTGTACACTCACCGTTCTTTTTATTCACAACAATGAAACTTTGGTAACACAAAGTTTACAACAGCTCAGACATGTTAATCTGAATATATTCACCATTTTACAATGTTTAACCCCTTTCCTCAATCTTAAAACAAAAAACAAATCTAAAAGATGTACAAAAATGAATTTTAAACATATTTAAAAAAAAAAAATCATGAAGCAATGTCTTGCATGTTTGATTTTTAATTCATTTCTAGAAAAAAAGTTTTTTTTTTATTAAAATTTGTCCAATTTGATACACATAAATGATACTCCTGTAGCTTAACACATGATTGGAGTTTTTTGAAAAATAATTGTTTATCTTTTAAAAAACAATAAAATAAAAAAAATCTTCAAAATAAATTTAACCAAACAATGATTATAAAAGTTTAAAAAATATTTATAATATATTATCCCTTTAGTAACAAATTTATACAGGAGTAATGATGCTCTTATAGAATTTATTTTCTCTACTATTATCTTTTTATTAATGTTTTTCTTATTTTCACTACAGAAAATTTAAATTAGGAAAAAAATGATCATACATGCTTGGTATCATGCTTTAAAGAGAAGGGAATGCCTACTAACAAACTTCCTTTTGTACAAATGAAAAATTTGAGAGATTAAAAAACACAAATAATATTTTTTAAGTTAATTATTCTTTTAGCTCTCTTAAATTTGACTATGTATTTTAAAAAATTCTGCTCAAAATATTAACTTCACCCGAAAACAAATTCTCAACTTTTATCTACCTCAATCTGAATTTCATATTCTATAAACTCTTTCAAATTTCAATAAATTTTTATTTTTAAAATTGTTTCATATCATAGTTATAAACTCTCAAATATTTAGATAGAGAATACAAATTTAATAATTTTAGATAGAAAAAATAAAAATTTAAAACTATTAAACAATAATTGATTAAAAACTTAATAATAAAATGTGTACTTAAATATACTTTTTAAACATTAAATTATATATTTACTCCAAGATTAAGCACAAAATAATTAGGCTCAATTATTATAATTTTGAGAATTTTACCACTGAAGTTTTTTTACTAAATTTTAACATCATAATTGTTAATTTCCATGCATTTTACTGGTATATTAAATTAAAAACAGCAAGCTTATATGTTATATAGTAAAAGAAGTTTAATAAAAGTATCGTTTTGTTATCTATTTTCTTACCAAAAAAACCACCATTTCATTTTTTTTAAGAGAGCACATAGTTACATATTTAACGTGGGGGTTAATAAACTAGAATGATAAAATGTACCATAACACGTGGGGGTTAAAAAACTAGGATGATAAAATGTACCATAACACATGAGTGATAAAATTAATGAAAATGATAATAGCTTGATAGTAAAATATAAATAAAGTCTAAAATCTAAATCCTAAAGTATAGGAAAGAAGAATGTTACTGTACATTTTATCCTTTAGTTACTATTTTTGTATAAATTTCACCTTCGTATTTTTTTAACTTTGGATATTTGATCGATATATTAAATATGTAACATGTCACAAAAATAATGCTTAAAAATGAAACGGCATCATTTTATTTTATTTTTTCTAACTTTTTTTCATCACACAAAATAAGACATTGCTCATTGAATATATATATATATATATATATATATATATATATAGAGCGAGAGGAATGGGAGGAGTGGGCTTACATTATCGAAAGCTCTGCTAAGCTGTCTCAACAAATCAACCAGATTATGGCACAGAATCCGTTGCTTCCCAACGCTGTAGAACCCCTTCCTGCAAGCCTCAACGTGCACCACTTTTCCGTTGCACACCTTCACCTGCACCACCACAACAGAAAAAATCTCATCAACTACCGTTCCCCTCACACGCCGCACCGCAAAAATCAAACAAAATCCTCACATCCAGCGAGAACAGATAATCCGCCTCGGATATCTCCTCCACGCGCCGCCTCGAACCTCTCTTCACATCTGCATGCATCGATCGGTTCACAAATTCCATCATCCATACACACTAATGCAATTAATTACACGGAGAAGTGTGCGAAAGAAAGAGAGTGAGTTAAGAGTACATTGTATAGGTGCGATGAGGTGCGAGAGAGAGAAAAACTCATAGAAGTTCTCCAGCTTAGGGCACGAGTGGCTTATCTCAGCGTCCACGTCCGCAACCGTCACCGCCGCATCTTTCGCCGGCGAGACCTCGGACTTGCCGGACTTCGTAACCGTGCCGGCGGTGATCTTCGGTGGCGGAGGCGGCGACTGACCAAAGCTCGTAGTGCAGGCCACGATGTCGAGGAGTCTTCGCACGTGCTCCACTGCTCTTTCTTCATTGTATTCCTCTGCGCGTGAAAATTTTTGAAACCGAATATGAGGGTGAAGATGAATGCAACGACGTCGTGGTTAATATTTGAAATAATAATAATAATAATAATAATAATAATAATAATAATAATAATAATAATAATAATAATACATTGATAGTAATTAACAATTATATACCTTCAACTAAAGTGAGGAGGCAGGGCTTCAGTGCGGACACGTCTACGGTGTCCTTCAGACATGGCCCTCTTACCTGCATTTGTACGTAAAAAATAGTTTGGTAAGTAAACCTAATATAAATTTAAAAAAAAAAAAAGTAATATGTAACACAAATCTTCGTAGTTCCTTAAATAGGTGACTTAATTTAATTTTCATTTATAAATTATTTTCAATATGATTTTTAAAGAAATTACTATAAAATTAAGCATTTTTAATTGTGTAACAATTCATTATTGGATCTCATTATATTTTAATTAAATGATACTTATATTTAATCACGATTTAATTGATCTCGAATGATTACGATTTAATTTTAAAGTTGAAATGACAGGTAAATGCAATTATTATCTAACATTTTTATATTTCTTAAAACATTATATATTTTTATTTGTTACAAAATTATGTTTATTATGACGCCATTCAATTCAGTGAAAAAAATGTTACATTTGAATTTTTGATTTCTAGTTATGTTTATAACTTTTTCATTTCTAATTTGAATTTTGTTTATAACTTTTTATTTCTAATTTGAATTTTTCACCTAATATACCAAGTGTACCCGTTTCATTTTGTTTGTAGGTTATAGAGACGATGATGTGGTACTTATGTCTAACGTTGGTGCAAGAAAAATCAAACATGTTGACATTCATAGGGCATTATCACCAAAAACTGGCTTAGGATTCAAACGCTTAGAGAGTTCACGTAACTATAGTTCCAAATGGGTACAAAAGAATAGTTGAAAACTTGAAATTAAATAATTTAAATTATTAATTCTCAATTCTTAATTTCGATTACCTCATGGGACAGGGAAAAATTTGTGACATAACATGTGTCCGTATTCACTGATAAAAGCCGACGAACGTCTATAATTCTGTCTGTTGATATTCCCTGCTTCAAAATTTTAAAAATAAATAAATAAATAAATAATGTATTTAAATTTGTGTTTGCAACATTTATATGGATGAGAAAAACAATAAAAGAATAGTGAAAACTATTTATGAGAACAAAGAAATGGAAATATATATTATAAAATACAATAAAATTCAGTTTTCTTAAATTCAAACTTCAATTAAGAGGTTTAGATTTCAAGTTGTTTATAACGAAAAAAATGGCATTTCAAAGTCACACGTGTATCTGATAAACCAAAGCATTAATGTGAAGCACATGTTCAGAAACAGGACTTTTGGTTAATACCAAGCCACACAACAGAGTGCAATGGAAAAGCTAACTGATAAGAATTTTTAAATGCAAAACTGAGATAATGGCAAACACCTATAGTAAATTATTAAGCCTTATAAATATAATAATATTCATACTTACACAATAATAATAATCTACAAGGGATAAAGAGCAGCACTATGAAGAACAATCTAGTGAAGATACTTATGAGAAACATAACAAAACACACACAAATTGTTGAAAATTCAAAACTAGTAAATTATTAAGCCTTTTTTTCTTTATTCTCTTCTCCAAGTAAACAAAACAAACCTTGAGAACATGAGTTTCATCTAGAAGCTTCACTGTGATGTCTATGACAACTGGAAGAACTGCAAAATCATCAGAAAGAAAAAAATAAATCTCCAATTAAGCCATTCCTGCATTAACTAGCTCTTAAACATGTCTTATCTCTCTTTGCATGAACTTTTTTATGAAAGCTTATAACCTTACAGAGCAAAAAAGAAGATAAAATAAATTAAACTTATCTGCTAAGTTCAAACCAGTTAGCAGAATAAGAAGATAATATAAATTAAAACTTTCCATGAACAAGCAGATAAAAAGATAAGAAAGTAAAATGAATTCTCGAAAATTAACTTATCCATTTCAGATTTTAAGGAAGTTGAAGGAGAGAGTTCTCTAAAGGTTAAAAACCAGTCATTTGGAATTCAGAATACAAAGTTTTTAGATGGTTTCTCTGTAAAAGTTTACAATTTCATTGAGATACAGAATTTGGTTACCCTTTTCTTCCTTCTTTTTCTTCTCACCCTTGGCCTTTCCGCGACTGTTTCTTGGTGCCATTTCGCAGTTCTTTGAAATCGAAAACAATATAAATTCTGGCCCCAAGGAGACACAGAAGCACAGATTAGGCTATTGACAGAATAGACTATTAAAATCAGAAGGCACCAATAAATATATCTGCAAAGAAAGTTCCTGCTGCATAGGTGTGAAAGCAATACTGAATGAGAGCAGCAAAAGAATTACCAAAGCAACAGAGAAGTTTTTATTGTAGAATTGGATAAGAGGGAAATAGAGAGAGACCCTTAATGCATTGTGGGGCTCATATTTATATATAACTGAAAGTATGAAATAGATTGGTGGAAATATTAAAGTACAGACAGAAAAAAAAAGGGTGTTATTATGCAGAGAAAGAGGGTTCAGAGCTGAGAGGGAAGTGTGCAAATAAAGAGGGTTTGGATTGGAGGTCTCATCCACTAGCAGAAGGAAAATTGATAGAGGAAGAGAAATGGCAGAGGGAAGCAAAGATATAGATGAGAGGTTTGTATGATAAGAAAAGAAGGGCTGAGATTCAACGGTCAGAGTGGTAGAAAATTTGGCATTTTATGGCACCATGGTTATGCAGATTGCAGATTAGTTATCAATTTGCTTTCTTTTTTATAAAAATTATTAATTTGCTTTGTGGGTATTTTTTTAAATTTAAGAAAATTAATTGGTGAATAATGCAGAGAAGGGTTTTTGTTTTGGAATCAGCAGGTGCAGTGCAGCACTTGGTGGAGGTGAAGAGGGGACCACATCAGGGATTGGCTTGACTGGTAAACCTAATTTGCTTCTGAGTTTCAATTCAGAAACTTAGCCAGCAAAAGATTTTTGGTGAGTGTTAGAAGAGTACAATAAAAATATCTATATGCATCAATAACTAATTTATGTGAGAAAAACTCATGCTTTTCTATGTTTAAAATGTTATGATCAAAATATTATTTAAGAAATTTGAAAGTCGGTTTCACTCATACATTGTTTGATTCTGATTTTTATCATATTATCCACGTTCAATTTAAACATATTCTTATAGTTTCAGGATAAAATGGGATAGGAGGGGAAATTTTCAATAAGCTATGTATGCATCCTTGACCTAACAATAATAAATAAAGACTTTTGTGTGTATAAATTTTAATATTAACATTCTAAAATTTTTAGATATTAAAATTTATTTTTAAATTTTTTACTCTTCACACATAGAGTTACACCAAATCACTTCATCATGGTCATTTACTACATGGTACATGGGACATGAATATCCTCAAACTGTTTCCTCTTGCTAAGGGATAGGTAAAGTTCCTCTTAGTCGCCATTGATTATTTCACAAAATGGAGGATAGAGGTCGAACCCTTAGCAACCATTACCGCTCAACAAGTCCAGAAATTCTATTGGAATAACATTATTTGCAGACATGGATTGTCACATTATCTAATCACAAACAATGGTTGACAATTCATTGATGGAAGTTTTGAAAGTTTCTTACAACACTTCAGTATAAAGCATAAGGTGTCATCGGTGGAACATCTACATACGAATGGTTAGGCAGAAGTTGCAAACAAAGTAATCCTAAACGAGCTCAAGAAGAAGTTAGGCCAAACCAAAGGCCTTTGGGTTGAAGAAATCCCCGAAATCCTATGGGGATACCATTGTACTCCACAGTCCACTACAAAGGAAGCACCATACAGGTTAACATACGGATTGGATGCTATGATACTCGTAGAGCTTGGTGAAACATCACTAAGAAGACAGTAGTTCGATGAAAACGTCAACAATGAAGAGCTAAGAATCAATTTGGATCTCATTCATGACGTTCGAGAAGAAGCTCGAATCAGGGAAGAAGCAGCAAAGCTAAGAGTAGCTCGACGCTACAACACTAGAGTCAAAGAGAAAATTTTACAAGGGCGATCTGGTTTGGCGAAAGGTGGGCGAAGCTCGTAAAGATAAGGAGCAAGGTAAGCTAGCCCCAAACTTGGATGGTCCCTACCGAGTAGTTGACTCCTTCCAAAATGGAGCTTATAAGTTAGAAGAGCTGAATGGCCGACTTATCCCAAGAACTTGGAACACAACTCATCTGAAGCCATACTACAGTTAGAAATTACCACTTTCATATTACAGTCAGAACAATTTACTGTCATCTTCATATTTTGGTGGATATTTTACTACAACTTGGATTTATTTGAATGTTTTATAGACTCAAGTGATGTACTCTTTTTCCTTAACTTGGATTTTTCCCTAAGGAGGGTTTTGCCGAGTAAGGTTTTAACGAGGCACACTTGAAGTCTTCAATAAAAAACGTGAGTTATCACAATCCTTGTTTGGTTATTTATGATGAATTAGTAAAGTTAACCTAATCTGGGTATCACACTTTGCTTATGACTACTCTAATGAGCCATATGAGCTCATAGCCTATCTCTATTCGTATGCACAAAGCGATCACACTCGATATCACACTTATATTCGGCCTAACTTAGACCAAGGTGTTATACTTATCGTTTCAATAAGGCTATCTGAGCCCAATAATGAGCCTTATACTACTTTGAGAACACAGTCAAATGTCATATTCACATATCATATATGACAACGAAAAACAAAATAAGATTGGCAATGAGATTAAACATGTTGATGAAATGAGACAAAAATTTAAACACACATCATATTCAAATTATACAAACCCAAAATACCATGTAAACTATCATCAAAAGGTTAATCAATTGTCTTACAGACCAACAAAGAAGAAGAAAGAAAAAGCATTAAATTTGTCAACAAGATCGTTGTTGACAACATTCTTCTCTAATACAAATTTTGAAGGATCCAAGGAGGGTTGGAATAAGGTAGCTTGACGCACTGTCTTCTTGAATCCTTCGGAGTAAGCGCGCATTCCCATGTTAGCAAGCTTCCCAATCTGCTCCTTCATAGCTCTGACTCTTCAAGTCTGCCTCACTCTTCGTCAACTCTTCATTCTTTTCAGCAAGGGACGAATAGTGAGCTTGGGAAGCGCTGAGTTGTTCCTTGTACTCGACTTCAACATTACCAAGTCGCTCTTCATAGTTTTTGCAATCTCCTTCATGAACAGCCTTGAGCTCTTGGTAACGTTTCTCCAATCCTTCTAATTTACCCTTCACCTAATCAAGTTCACTCTCCAATGACTTGGACCGACCTCAGCTTTGCTCCAACTCCAAAGTCAGCTCCTTGGTTACTCGATCCTTAGAAAGGATGACATCTTCGAGCTGAGCCTCTAGAGAACGAACTTTGGTGCTATCAGAAGTAGCCTTCTTCAACTGGCTTACCATGGCCATGCAGCTCCCCAACAATACAGTACAAGAGTCAGTAGTCCCTTCCGCACCTACGGTGTTCAACAGCTTAGCATCATAAGCGGAGGGAAACTCGAGCCTTCCTACCCCTGAATAGACCGACTGAGGGTCAAGATTCGGTCCCCATAAAGAGTTACTCTGTTCATTAGTGGTCACAATAGAATCCACTCGAGTCATGGGTCCCCGCCCGAAGATGATGAGGCCAGGAAGGTTAGGCAAAGAAACAGACTCCACGAGAGGCAGATTAAAAGGAGCAGAGTCCCGAGAAAAATAAGATCGCACTATAGCACCAGACCTCAACTTGTCAGGGATCGACTTCTTTTTCTTGGGAGAAGGTGAAGGAGAGGAAGTCAGGTCTACAGCCTGAGGAGGATCTTGATCAACCTCCATCCGATCCACAGGAGAACGAGGATCCAAAAGTGGCACACGAATGGGGGACTCTTCAGGCTAAGAGGAAGATTCAGCCTCAGAAAGCTTCCTTTTTCCTAGAAGATTGGCCAACATCTTCCTACATGACCTCCAAATTCAGCCCAGGCATAGATTGAATCGTCTATTGGAAGATGGTATAATCAAAGTCATCACCCATGATCTCTGCCAAAGAACAGAGGTACCAGAAGTCATTATCAATCAAATAATCAAAAGCAGAATCATATACACAATCACTTAGCACTACAACACTCACCCTTAAAATAAGACACAAGATCTTCAACAACTTGGGTGTCTAACAACTTTTTAGTATCGATTGGCCGAGTAAGATCGAGCAACATTTCAATGTCAGTTTTCTCCTCGGCCGACAATGATCTACCATCACAAGACCTGAACTTCTTTGGTATTTGCCAATAAAAGGGGAACCTCGGAGCAAACTCCTCATCAAACAGAAGACGTTTTAGTGGATCATCTTTACGACACTTAATCTTAAAAAATCCATTTTTGAATTTCTTCCAAGATTGAGAGTAAAGGGTGAACAATTGGTTGTCATGGATAACGCGAGACCCAACCCACAGGGTTGTCATACTTCAATTGACAAAAGAACATGAATCTATTCACAAGAGGTTTTATATGGAGGAAATCACACAAGATTTGAAAGGCCTTGAGAAAAGCCTAGTTGTTAGGATGAAACTGACTAGGAGTTACGTTCATAACGGTTAGCATATCACACTCAAAGGCAGAGAAGGGAAGCTGCATATAGTAGGTCTTAAACATATATTCATACACAAAGATGTAGTCGTCGGCATCAACAGCAGGATGCATATATACATGAATGACCCTCTTACAACAAGCTAAGTCTATGAAAGGAATAAATTCTGGAATGTAGATATCGTACAAATGTACATGTTGTTTGAGATAAGTTTTGGTACAATGGGAAACAAAATTATCGACCTCTCCATTTAACTAAACATAATCTTTATCGGCAGAAGGAGGATAATGTAGTCGCCCTCTATTCTTCTTTTTCTGAACTGGACCCTCTAGCGAAGCTTTAGCCTTACGCTTCGAGGGAGCAGCCACAACTTTTCCTTTTTTCCTAGCTACCTCAGTAGCAAGAATAGGAGAAGAAGGGTTTATGGCGAGGGGTCTCTATTAGTAGAACCCGTTATCCTAGGGGGCTGGACATCGGCGACCAATTGTCGGGCAGCACCATCGGACTCCGTCCGAGAAGAAGAAGACAAAGTAGAAGGAGAACCAGAACCAATAGGGGGACGAGAAGCCATAGCACAAGAACTTACCAAGAACAAGGAAATGGTGAGAATCCACGAGTCAAATGATTGGAGAAGAGGCACACAACTTTGAGAGAAGGCTGATAGTCGTTCGAATGGCACAGTGGAATGAACTTGTGCAATACTACCCTATGAATTTGAAATGCAAGAGGAAAGAACGGAGAAAGTGAAACTCAAAACGAAGCATTTTGAAAATTTTTAGGACCACGTGGAGGTGGGTCACCCAATCAGGGAATGACGCGTGGAACCTCTACCTAGTCATGTCAAAACGACAAAGGGATGGCAAAAAGGGGTTTTACCTACCACCTCTGCATCTCGAGAAGTGCGAAAATCAGAAGAATGATCATTAATGAAAGATCCCTCATTTATACATCACAGAAAAGAAGAACAACACAATCTAGGAGAATTTTATTATATCCTAAAATGTATTTTACATCATAAAATTTCTTATCTGTTCTCCTTATCATATTTTATACATCGTAAAATTTTATCAGAAAACTTCTAATCTATTGAAAATTTCATCAGAAAAATTTCAATCAGAACATTTCTAAACTCTAAATGTTGTACTTACAACTTCATGCCTCCTATGTCTTTTTCTTTTCGAATTTGTGGTCGTCCGTCGTTGTCTTCTTAGTTTTCACCGTGTAAAAAGTTGAGAGGGAGAGGCCTAAGTATCGGTGTAACGAGGTGGAACCAGAAGACAATATTTATTTCTTCCTGCAAAACACGATGTTAAAAGTGAAGACGGGTAAAATGGCAGTAAAAATTAATTTATAAGATGAGAATTATTTTTGCTTATATAATCTGATTATTTATCTCGAATGACTAAATTCTTAAGGATCTTTAAGGATCCATAAATTATATCAGGAATTGAAAAATGTTGGAGGTAGTACATTGTTCAAATTTATGGTATTATACATCACAAAAATGGGAACAACACATTAGAGAATTTTATTATATCCTAAAATATATTTTACATCGTAAAATTTCTTATCTGTACTCCTTACCACATTTTATACATCGGAAAATTTCATCTGAAAACTTCTAATCGGTTAAAAATTTCATCAGAAAAATTTCAATCAAAACATTTCTAAACCCTAAAAGTTGTACTTATAACTTCATGTCTCCTTTGTCTTTTTCTTTTCGGATTTGTGGTGGTGTGGTGGTCCGTCGTTGTATTCTCAGTTTTCATTGTATAAAAAGCTAAGAGGGAGAGGCCTAAGTTTACTCCCGCAATAAATTCAGGATGTCTCGTCCATATCAGTGTAACGAGGTGGAACCAGAAGACAATCTTCATTTCTTCCTACAAAACACTGTTAAAAGTGAAGACGGGTAAAATGGCAGCAAAAATTAATTTATAAGATGAGAATTATTTTTGCTTATATAATGTGATTATTTATCTCGATTGACTAAATTCTTAAGGATCTTTAAGGATCTATAAACTATATCAGGAATTGAAAAATGTTGGAGGTAGTACATTGCTCAAATTTATGGTATTATACATTGCAAAAAAGAAGAACAACACATTGGAAAATTTTATTGTATCCTAAAATATATTTTATATGGTAAAATTTCTTATCCGTACACCTTACCACATTTTATACATTGGAAAATTTCATCAGAAAACTTCTAATTAGTTGAAAATTTCATCAGAAAAATTTAAATCAGAACATTTCTAAACCCTAAAAGTTGTACTTACCACTTCATGCCTCCTCTATCTTTTTCTTTTCGGATTTGTGGTGGTCCATCGTTGTCTTATCAGTTTTCACCATGTAAAAGGCTGAGAAGGAGAGGCCTAAGTTTACTCCCGCAAGAAATTCGAGATGTCTCGTCTGTACCGGTGTAACGAGGTGGAACCATAAGACAATCTTCATTTCTTCCTGCAAAACACAATGTTAAAAGTGAAGACAGGTAAAATGGCAGCAAAAATTAATTTATAAGATGAAAATTATTTTTGCTTATATAATGTGATTATTTATCTCGAATGACTAAATACTTATATAATGTGATTATTTATCTCGAATGACTAAATTCTTATATAATGTGATTATTTATCTCGAATAACTCAAAGTACTTCGGACTTTTGTCATTTCAGGAGACATTCCAGAAGACATTCTAAACATCGAGTTATCGTTCGTCTACTTTTGTTGATCAAATATTTTCAAAAAATTTTGACATAAGATCATCATCCCCTTCACAAATCTTTAATCAGGAAAATAATGAGTTTTACTAAAAGTATAGCCGACTTTGTAATTCCAAGAGATATTCCAGATATGAAGTCAATGGAGTTAGAAAATATTAACTTATTGTTAGATTTTTTTAAAAATGTATAAAAAAAAATTTTGTTATCTTGTGTGTATATGATTTCATAACAAACTTTATATTACAACCATTGGACCATCCATCACTAAGGGGACGTCCGTGTATTGAGTACAAAAAAAATATAGAATGTGTCATTCCTGCAATAGAGACAAAACTTTTCTCCTTGTTTATATTCCATCCGTTTCTAGAAAAGATGAGCCAGTATGTCCATGGTAAATGAATCTCGAAAATTTGTAACATCGATCTTTCTTTTGTTTTTAAGATCTAATTTAATTCATATTTAATAAACAAGAAAAGAGGGAGAAAAGTGAGATATATATAAGTTTTGAAAATTATTATAATCAAAACAATAAAAGTGAGAATAAAAAAATATTTATTTAACAACAAACTACAATAATTATTTGCAGTATTTTTTGATAAAATCTTTAGTGAATGATTCAGTATTATAACCAATTCAATTTTGGTATTGTCATAGTCATACCAATCAATGATATACGTATAATAGAAATATCACAATGTTAATGTTGGATTCATGAATGAAATGGATTTATTATTACAATGACTAGTAAAGACAAATGTGTAATCACACCATAACCTACTCTTCGGGAAACAACCTTCTACTCATTTATCCCCAAGAAATTAAATCATCCACTCACAAATATCCCAACAACACAACATGATCATATGTGAATCAAATAACAACCATTACTATATACATATAAAATATTATAACTTGAAATTAGTGAGAGGAATATTTTGAACTAAAAATAATCACAAAATAAGAAATATGAAATGTTCACAAAATAAGAAATTATAATTCAGAACAATTATAAAAATCACAATTTAAAATAAAAATTAATAATGAAATTAAAAGAATAAATACATGAAAGTATTAAAGAATTGTGAGACTTAGGAGTACCGCACCGAAAAGAGTTAAATGAATTGACAGTATACATATCTATTTTCCCTTACCTTTATTTAGAAGGTTGCATTCCTTGAAAAGTGGAGTACAAATTTTATTTAGGTTTTGATTGTGTTTTCAGCGTAGATTTTGGAGGAACTATGTTTACGTATTTCACGTAATCATTACTTTCGTTCAAATTGGTTAGATTCAATTGAAATATTTTAACGTCATGATAAATGACGTAAGCCATGCTAAGTTGGCAAGGGAAATTAAATAACTTTGGATTTATCTGAAGTGAAATTTGTAAAAGTTTAAATAAATTTTTAACTTATTTTTGGGTCTCCTTAAAGTTCAGTCATACGGATGCAGTATCAGATAGGGATACGGAATCGTATGACTTACTGATATAATGTCCGAGAGTGTAATGTGTCAAAGTTGAAAGACTTAAAAATACGACTTTTAGAAATGATACAAATGCGATATCCATACATGATATAAATACGGTATCCAAAGATGATGTGGATGTATACAAATTTCGTATCAAAAGTGATACCAATACAATTATCAAGAAACATACAAAATCAATAATGAAAAAAGACTTATTTATGTAAGGTTAAAAGTAATACAAATTCCATATAAAGAATATATAAAGAATAATTTAGATTATGTATTTTAAAAATCGTATCATTTAAATATAATTAACTTTTCAAAAATAGTAATATTTGTTCAAATTTTATAGGATATTACATTTATAATAAGTTAAAATGAATTTTATTCACAATTAACTCTAGACTTTTGTTAGATATTTAATTAATATTATGAGCTTCAATAATATGTTAAATAAAATTAATAATTTTTGTCTCATGGGGTTAAAGTATAATTGTAGTGTAACTTTATCAAGTATTTATTAAAATGAGTATTTTTTTTATTTACAAAAATAGACAAATCATATCTATATGAGACGATTTCGTAAAAAAAAATATTATTAATTTTAATTTAAATCATACTTACGTAACACAATTTTAATAATAAATAAATAACATAAAAATTTTATCATAATAGTCGATTTTAATAAAAAGTAAAATTCATTAAAATTATAACGCTATTATATAACACGATTTTAATTAAAATTAAAATTTTAATGTTATATTATGAAATAATTTCTTCATCTTACAACTATTTTAGAAAAAATCTTACTATACACATAAGATTTCTCAGATTTCTCTATTTTCATGAGAAAAACATTACTTATTCTCATAAATAATAATATCCTAAACTCTAAACATTACACCAATAATTATAAATTAATATCCTATAATAGGTGACGCAGAATCCACTATCGATGTAGTGTCCTAAATAATATAATATATAATACGATTAACGAATATTTATTCTTAAATATATGACATAAAATTAACTTTTAAGGTTGCATTTCATAGAAAATTAAGTTCAAATGCTATTTTAGCAACCCTGTTACTGGTGTTTGATAAATAATTTGAAAAAAAAAACTATTTTTTAAGATTTCTAAAGCATTATTAAAAAAAGTTTTTAAAATGTTAACTTGTCTTTTTATTTGTATGTTTTACTTAAAATAATGTTTTATTTTAATTTTTTTTATATCAAATATATCTTTACTTATAGGGTAAACAATTTTTTCCAAAATTTTACTACATAATATTGATAGTAAAGAAAATAGGTTTATTATTATTATTTAGATACTTTTAAATTACACTGCTTATTCTAACTGTAATGTTATTTGTAATATTTATTTTAATAAACTTAGACTTACATTTTAATATATTAACCCACCGATGTTCAATTAATATAAATAAAACATACATACAAGATAGACACACTTATAAAAGCTAATTTTGTATGCATTAAATAAAAATTCTTATTAGAATAGCAAATACCATATTTGACGGGTTTAATTGTTAAATGATTATTTATTATAAAGTTTTTATTCACACATACTCGGTGAGGATGAATATAATGAAAACATTGTATATTCATAAAATTATTTAAATATTTTTATATTGAGACAGTTAAATTAATTTTTTTTATCAGAAATTTGAATCAACGAAATATTTTTAGGATGCTGCCCAGTATCACCCATCATCTCTGGTTGTCCCTACATCCAATGTATGCAAATTTTAACTTTAAGCATAATAATTGCATTTTTTTATAAAAGAAGAAAAACTTAAAATGTCAAGATAACCTTTTTTTTTTTTTTTTCTAATTCACCCTTCTTCCACTTGCAAATTGGTTAATAATTATAGTACATTATTATAATTTGCATACTTTAAAAAGAAAATGCATTAGTAAGGTATTTTATTAATTTTCATAATAAATTATAATGTTTGATGGGAGATACTTTGATCTTAGTGCAGATGGTTAGACTGAAAATATGCCACATTTATTATCACCACTTATTTATAGATAGATAGTACTTCCATACATAACAATGTCTTATTCTATTGATTACCAAATTTAAAAAATTTAATAGTGGGGTATTCAAATTCTAAAGAGTTGAATTAAATTTTTAAGTATCTTATAATTTTGATATTTTTAATTAAAAAATATTTTATTGAGTAGTCAAAATATTTTATATTTTTGTTTAAATGTTATGTTGCCTGATTTTTTTTATTAATGGAATAATATATTATTATTTTTGTATTTTTATCCATTCATTGATCAATTTGTTTTCTTTTTTTCAACTTTTTTTAATCCGCTCTTGAAAAGGAAAGAAACAAATTAACTGCATGAATTAAAAAATATTGGAAAGAAAAAGCGTAAATTGTTCGAAAAATTAGACCCAAAAATTAACAGTCATCTTATGATTCGTTGAAACAAAATTAAACGATAAAGTATTTATAAAAAATAAAAAATATATTTTAAGCACTCAATATAACACAAATTTTAATAGAAACGTAATAGAAAATATTTAAATTTATAAAATAATTAAAATTTAATTAAGTCAATTTTAAATACGTTAAAAAAATATAACTACACTAAATATCCAAATTAATCTATGAGAAATTCTTTAACTAATTTAATTATAAAAAGTAATAATGTGGGATCGTCAAATAAAATTATAAAAAATGTGGGTTGCGATTTTTTCATATGTACTAATTGTTCATCTTATTGGATAAATAGATTTAATTTAAATAAAATCTAAATATAATTGAAATTTTATCTTATTACGTGTTAGTAGTAATAACACTAAATTAAAATTAATGTAATTATATTTCACTTTATATTTTCAACCTTTTTTATTTCCTGAATGAATTGAGTTTTCATTTAAACAAATTGCACTTTTTTCTGGCAAATGAATTTTAATTAAAATAAAATTTAATTAAGATAATTTTAATATGTATCTCTTCTTTTTTTTTCTTAGAAAATAAAAAAAAAAATAGAATCACAAACTCAATCATCGTAACAACCAAGTTTATATATAAAGTAAAATCTATTATCCTAAACTACAATCTTACAAATTACGATTTCAAAATTTCTTCTCGATCTTATCTAATACTATCAATTTTTTAAATAACTTGTTACTGTTTAACTTTTTATATTATAAAAAGTTATAGGAAGTAATTTATGTGATTCTTAAAAAAAGTATATGATGATTTCACGTTATTCTTTTAATGTTAATATCTTATAAAAAATTTAAAGTATGTTTATTCTTTTACATATATTCACAATTTAGTCTTTCCATATATCAACTAAATTGTATTTTTATGACAACATGCACAAACTAAATTGTATTTTAATAATAACATGCATAAACTTATATAAAATGAAATACCTTTTAAAGTTGATTATATATTTAGATTATATTTGTACAAACTTTTTCTTAAGCATCTTTAATAAAAAAATAATATTTCATGAGTATAATATTCTAGAAAATATAACTCCTACATCTACTACATATCCCTCACATACATTTCTATAGAGTAAATAAACTAAGTCTTTCAATATATAGCAATCACACATCCCCTTAAAGCATAAAGAGGTAGTGTTTTTTTATAATTCCTGGAACTCCATGTAGTTTTTTTATATAATTGTTCGTTAAATCAATATATGTACATTTGATCAAATTCATATATTTTTGTCATTTTTTTTCCATTTTGTTGAAGGGATTGTATACTCATTGTTTGCAAAAGAGAATTTGTCCCATTAATTTAGTATTGAAAGAAAGAAAATCAATTTGTGATTGTATGTGTAACCTAATAAAATAGTAGCTAGAAAATAAAATGCTTGTAATAATAAGTGAAATTTATTTATTTTGTTTAGTATTTTTCATTCAGTGATGTATTGTCTAAACACTACAAGGAAAAGTTAAATTATTGATAAAATTTTATCAACGGATTTTATCTGTCGTTAAAATATCACTATCAACGATTTTATCGACGGATATCATTTGTCGCTAAATTTATCGACAAATTTACTACAGATTCAGAAATTCATCGAAAATCTGTCAGTAATTACCGACGAACTCAAAAATCCATTAATAAATTTACATACAATCAATTTACCGACAGATTTTAAATATTTTCAATAAATTTATCTCGTTCATAATTTTTATTTTTCTTGTAATGAAACATTATTATTATGCGTGACACTTCTATATTTCAGTAGTATAGTGTTAGGACACATGTTTTTTTATTGTGAATAAAAAAGAAATCTTCAAATATTTTATTTCAGTTATATATCCAAAAGTTCAAATTTTGAAACTATTAAGTTAGAATAATTTCCTACTAGCAGATCCATTCCTTCAGTAGGAGATCCATTCCTTCAATAGTATGAAACATTTTTTAGAATGTTACTTCTATTTAATAGTATTTTAAACACACTCTTCATTATTGATTAAATTTTAATATAAATAAAAAAATAGCTTCTATTTTTTTTATCAGAATTAGCTTCTAGTTAACAAGCTTCAATCATAATTTTATTAAATCATAATTTTATAATTTTTAATGAATTTTAAATAATGGCCTACAAAGTTGAAGTCACGTGTCTTCCTCTTTGATTATATTTGGTAATAAGAAATCTATGGCAAACATATAAAATATTAAAAAAATCCAATTTGAATTTTGAAGTCAATAGACAATTTAGGGTTTCAATCCCATACGTCTGAGCGAAATTGTCCTATAGCACGTGAGTTGATAACCCACACTATTCTATTGAGAACGACGTGTGAGAAATTTGAAGCAGATTATTAAATATTTAATATTTTGGATTCTTATTAAGATTGTTAAAGGTTAAAACGAATCTTTAATTTTGATCGTGTTTATAGAATTTTGGTTTAGGTTAACATGAAATTTATAATAATTTGTGTATTTAAATTAAATTTTTATATTGAAAATTTTAATATATTTTTCTACCTCCACATACTTCTAATTAAAGTTAATTTCTTCTTACATATCAAATTTATAAGACTCGAATTTTTATCCTCTTATTTACAAAGCTATTTAGTATCATTGAACTTAACTTTTTGCGAGTTCTAAGGTAATATTTTAATTGTTTCTCTTTACTAAAAATTAAATTAACTAATATAAATAATTTTTTATACGAAATTGATTACATTAAATAACAGTTTATAATTAATTAATTGTTGATGTAAAAAATACTTTGCATTACAAAAAGATGCTCCAACCTTTCCACAACTTACTGAAATAAATAAATAAATAAATATATATATATATATATATATATATATATTATTCTTTTACTTAAACCAAACACATCTTAAATATAAACTAATTGTTAGAAAATCTGAGAAAGAAATATCATAGAGACAAATAAGAATGAAAAATAAGTCAAATAACACAAGGGAATAACACTACCTTCAACTCAAAATCTTAAAGCATGACACGCTTGTCTAGAACTTCCGCTAAGAAGACTTTCGATACACAAGGGTCAAACTGAACCCATTCAGCCCGCGGCAAAGAAGGGAATAATACTACCTTCAACTGAAAATTTTGAGACATTAGATTTGTGAGTATTTTTTATTATATGTTGTTCAACTTTCTCATTCTTATTTAGAATTTAAACTCACACTTAGACACCTAACCCTAATCATAATTTATAAATAAATAAAACTAGTAAAATATTGTTTAATTTTGGTAATATCATATTTTGAATTACATAGTTTCTCGTGCAAAAGATAACATATCGTAACTTACTTAGGCTATAAGTCGCAAAATAATAGCTTTGAATAAATAAAATCGAGTTATGCTAATTTGTAAAAATATATAATTTAAAAAAACGAAAAGAAATTCATATATTTTAATGGATAAATATATAATTAGTCTAACGAAAATGTTAATTATTGTTTTCTCCAAAAGTTTTTTGTACATATAACTTGTTAGGAAATTGCCAGCTTACACCAATAAAAATTCTGCTCGAAATTTCTCGCTAATAATATAATAAATACATTGTTTTGGCAAACTAATTGGTATATAAAAAATTAAAATTTAACTAACACATTTGAAATCTTTTAAAAAGTTGAAAAACTTATATATTCATATTATATTAATTGAATATATTTAAATTTCATTTGAATAGCTAGATTATTTAACAATGACCATGATCAAATGTGTGTTAGCTAATTGTACATTTGTTTATTAATAATAAATAATATATTAAGTTAGAAGCAAAAAGGATGCTTTAACCCTATAAAAATACATAATTATCTATGCTCTCAATTATTAAACCGAAACTTCCAAACAACATTTATGCGTTGTCCCTACTTAAAGCTGATCGTACATTTAATTAACAGTTTTTCATACATATAATTATTTAATTAACTTTATATGATGTTTCACTGATCGACCCATCACATTGTCTTCTGGTTTAAAATAATCTATAATCCAATCACGACTTCAAAATATGATAACTGGGGTCGTGTTTTCACAAGATTATCCATAAGTTTCTTTATATGAACTAAATAAAATTGAAATTAATCAATTTAAAAAATTATTCAAGAATTATTATAAATTAACTTATATATAAACTAATTTTGATTTATATTTTTTTCTCTCCTAAAAAGACTTATGAAAAAATTTATTAGTTTATATATATTAAGAAATTACATTATAACTAACATTAGGTAATTTACATTATACTGAGGGTGAAGTTCACGTACAAGTAATTATTAATCGTAATAATATTTCGTCTATGGCAACAAAGAAATCTAACAAAAACATAATTATATTTAACGAAGTTTATAAAGCCATAGATTAACAACATCATTATATCCATTATAAATTTGTTCAATTTTGTAGTAATTATGTATAAAATTGATATATTCTTTTATTAATTAACACTTTTTATACTTTACATATAAGTGTGCTAGATTATACTTAAAATTAATTATTTATTTTGGAGTTTGATATTTTTATTAAGGTAAATCGAAAATTAAAGTAGGAAAATGTATTAAAATTATTTTAGTTTCAACTTCTAAGAAATGGAAAAATATGTTCGAAAACAGAGTATCGCAAATCTGTTTTAAAAATAAAAAACGATTTTGTGAACCCTAACGGCCCAAAGACGTGGAGATTTTTCCGGCAGCTGCAATATCTAGAAGCATTCAACGTGGGGGTTCATGAACGTTGGGAACAAATTTATGAACGTTGGAGTTGTTATTGGCGTGGAAGGTGGAGACCGTTCTCCCATTATTCCTTCACAGCCCAAACCTCTCACTTTTCCTCCTCTATAAATATAGGCCCCCTTACTCCGAAAATACACAACATTAAGAGTTCTTCTAATTCTCTTTTTCTCTTCTTCATATTCTTTCTTCTCTCTCTTTATTCTTTCTTTAGATATCTTGGGTATTTTTGCTCTAAAGAGCAAACTTGCTAGTTCTGAGATCCTCAGTTTTCAATTGAGAAGTTCCTGTTGTATCCTGGGGGACTTGCGCATTTATTGCGGATAAGTCCTTAAGGACAGTGATATTTTATCACGCCTCCAGAAGTTAGTTTATTAATTTTTCAGCCGTCTTTAAAACAATCTTAAGGACTTATGGCTGACGGTGTGGAGCTCAACAACACTGTGTCGGAGATGTCAAATGGTGCTTCCGGAAGGTCAACCATCTTTGCGAAGCCGTTTCCGGATGTTGCGAAGATTGAAGTCTTCTCGGGTCAAAACTTCTGACGCTGGCAGGAACGCGTGTCTACCCTGTTAGACATGTATGGAGTTGCTTATGCACTTACGACGTCCAAACCGAACACCAGTTCGTCTGCGAAACAAATTGAAGATTGGATTCACGCAAATAAGGTATGTCGTCACACCATGCTCAGTGCGTTATCTAACGATCTGTTCGATGTGTATTGCTCCTACAAGGAAGCAAAGGAAATTTGGGATTCTCTTATTCTCAAATACACTGCCGAAGATGTCGTCCGACAAAGATTCGTTATCGGAAAGTACTACCGCTGGGAGATGATAGAGGACAAGGACATCAAGATTCAAATCAATGAATATCACAAGCTACTTGAAGATATTAAAGCAGAGAATATTGTTCTACCTGATTAATTTGTTTCGAAACTTCTGATCGAGAAACTTCCGCAGTCTTGGACAGACTACAAACAACAGCTGAAGCACAGACATAAACAGATGTCGCTACCAGACCTCATCACTCACATCATCATTGAAGACACCAACCGGAAGGAGTGTGCTGCTGCAAGAGCTAAGGCTTTATCTGCAAAAGCAAATATGATAGAAGACAGACCAGCTCCGAAAAGGTACGAGAAAAAACCTGATCACAAGAAAAATAAATCTAATTTTTCCCGTCCCAGTGGACCCAAACCCATCTTCAAGAAGAAGGGAAACTGCTTTGTTTGTGGAAGGCCAGGTCACCATGCACCTCAGTGCAGACACAGGGTCAAGAACGACAATCCTCCTAAGGCAAATATAGCCGAAGGGGAAGATACAATTTGTGCGGTCGTTTCACAAGTGAACCTTGTGACAAATGTGAGCAAATGGGTGGTAGACTCTGGGGCTACCAGGCATATCTGTGCAAACAGAAATGCATTTTCCTCCTACTCCAGTGTAGGGGATGGAGAAGAACAAATTTATCTTGGTGACTCTAGGACTACTTCTGTCCTAGGAAAAGGTAAAGTTCTTCTAAAACTCACATCTGGGAAGACTTTGGCTTTAAGTGACGTGTTGCATGTGCCATCAATCAGAGTTAATTTGATCTCTGTAGCACTATTGGGAAAAGTAGGGGTCAAAGTATCATTCGAATCTGATAAGATTGTGATGACAAAAAATAATGTGTTTGTAGGGAAGGGATATTGTGATCAAGGTCTCTTTGTACTGAATGTTTCTGAAATTATTAATGGATCTGTTATATTGTTGACTCTTATGATATTTGGCATGCTAGATTAGGACATGTAAATTCTTCGTATGTTATTAAATTGCAACGACTAGGATTGATTAACATGCATGATAAACAAAGTATGAAATGTGATGTATGTGTAGAATCTAAAATAACAAAGAAAGTATGTCATTCTGTAGAACGTCAAACTGAGT
>Ga0209489_102061_pt1 | contig 41293 bp, 16 predicted proteins | sample SiratrowhiteBW_FD_187527 | JGI IMG/M metagenome (GOLD analysis project Ga0209489, IMG submission 187527) | Root nodule microbial communities of legume samples collected from California, USA - Siratro white BW (SPAdes) (version 2) | ecosystem: Host-associated > Plants > Roots > Nodule | place...
TAGGACGGGCGTTGTGGGGGTGCTAACACCTTCCCCACACGTAACCGACTCCCGAACTCTAAATCCGGTTTGCAAACTTGCCTTATCTTGTTTTTGGTTTTCCATAATTTTTCCTAATAAACTATGATGGCGACTCCTCTGTTTTGAAAACGAAAATTATTTTTTGTTCGCCGTCCCCGTCGTGACCCCGGTTGTGACAACATTACAAAGATCATAATTTTGCAAAATATCTCATATGCTTTAGAGATGAGATTGAATCCACAAATTTTAATATGGTAACAATTCTATTTTTAATTCTTTAATTAATTTTAAATATATACTTATTCCTTAATTATTTTAAATACTCTTTAATTTTTTTCTAACAATAAATTTCAATCAAAAACAATTTTATTTATTCATTTTATTTTGATTAAAACACCCACAAAATTAAATAAATTATTTTTAATAATAAAAAACGGTATATTTTTACTTGAACAAAATCAAATATTAACAAATACAAAATGCATATTTTTCTTATAAATAAATAAACAAACAAAGATCTTAGTAAGAAGATAAACTAAGATCATACATGATTTATGACACATGGTATATTATACAAAATGCATATTTTTCTTATAAATAAATAAACAAAGATCTTAGTAAGAAGATAAACTAAGATCATACATGATTTATGACACATGGTATATTTCATACGTTAATAGTTGATATTTCATCTCATCTTTCAGTACCTTTTACTGTGTATACGAAATTGGGAGACCAAAACAGTTCGCCCCAATTTGTTCTCTTAGTGCCAAACAACTTTTAGGTGTATAAAGAAGACGAGTTATGTAAGTACAAATAGTTGATACAACACTACAATATACAATCTCCAACACTAAAGGGATTTCGAAGGAGACATCCTAAATAAGGAAGTGATTGTTCAATATAGCAAAGTTGGAAGGAACGTAGAATGATCAGAAACACTTTGTGCGTGCGCGTGGAGTCTATAATATCTTTAAGTCCATCTGATAGAGTTACACCTTTTAAAGGAAGGTTGAACAAGAAACTAAGAACAGTCGAAAGGCAAAGGCTGCATTGAAACAAACGTGAATCACGTCTCCCTCACAAAAGTACTTCTGAGCCATGATCCCAATCATCGTGCCAGCTACAGCATACATGTAGCATCCACCATAATCATTGCCAGGTTGATTAGATTTATGTTTTATAGTCATGACTATTCTCATGAAGTTTTCACCTAGTCCAACTTCACTTTCCACATATCCACATTTCAGGTAACCATTGATAGCTCCTCATTAACCCTCTTCGCTTCATCAATTAACCCAGCTTTTGTGAAAGCATGGAGTAAAATATTAAAACGGACACAAGATGGTGGAATACCTTTGCTATAGCATGTAAGGTTCCCTCAGCTTTACAAATGGAGCTTTTCTGTTTCAATAAGATCTCGAGAATTGGCCTATACATTGATCATGATATTGTAACTGACCTGCATTCCCCAAGCAAAGGCAAAGAATTAGTGCTAAAGCACTAAAATAGATATTATTCAACAATTACAAACTATATGATGCCAGAAATGCAAAATATTTGTTGTCCAACGCAGAAAATATGATAATGCAGAACCAATGAACTACAAATAACCATTACCAGCATCTGACTAAAATTCACATATAAATTATACGTAACCCTATAATCGGATTTTCTTAGGAGCAATATATAATTTAATGAGCAAAGAGATCACAAACATGAAATAAATAAAAAAATGAGAAGGACAGGAGATTTTGGGATGAAAATCTAGTACAAAAAATCAAATTTACCTTTCCAGGCTCTGTACCTTCTTCCTGCATTTTACTGAACTGGGAAGCATCAAGCATCCAACCTTCAGAATAAAATATTACAATTGCAAAACTCTAGGAAATACCAAACATGAGAAAGGAAACAAATAAATAATCATACAGATTTAAGAATGAGCTAACTTTGTTGACCATCTCCACTGCTCCATCCAACATTTTATCATGTTTATAGACACTACTGCATCATCAGTTGAACATTATCTTAAGAACAGTAACCCAAAGGTAGATATGCATATAAAACTGATATCAAACAACAGATAGCCTGTCAAAACTATAACCTTGTGTTGTGTTGAATGTTTCAATTGATGGAGCAACACCGGAGGAATTTTTGAGCTAAAAAATACTGGATGCAAAATTCAATTTGCCTGCAAGCCTCCTGTTTCTTTATGTCTATCCTATTCATGCAATATACTTGATATCAACCTGCTTCAAGCATGGCGTTGACGAAGGTATGGTTAGCCACGGTTTTCTTTAAGACTCCTGTAGATAAAATTCTCAGCCTAATGATGTTTTTCTAGAAAAGAATTAGGCACAAAATTATCTACCAAATGCTAAATTACAACAAGCTAAAATGGTTGTCACTTCCACATTTTCTGAACGTAACAGATTCATATGATTTTTCACAATTCCATGCAATAACGGACAGCTTAAAAATAAAATGTAATTATTAAAGAATAGCATAGCTAGCAGATCACCAGAAAACTGCACACATGTACCAAAACCAGAAAAACTGATCACACAAGACTGGCCAAGGACCCCGGACACACCCAACACACTCTGAAGAAGGCAAACAAATGAATTCCATGAAGAAACAGCTACAGCACAACGTAAACAAATAAAGACTGAGCTTGCAGCACACATAACAGATATATTAGATGAAATGGCCTCATGCACCCACTACAGGCCATTGAAAAATCTAAAAAAAGAAATAAAATAGTGGAATCTTGAACATTCTAGAGATTGTGCGGATAGAAGAACTATGTAAGGAAGAACAACAAAAAGGATATGGGAAAGCCAAACTAATAAAGCTATTTCCAAACAAAAGATCCTCCAAAAAAATATACTTATTTAAAAGAAATAAAATTTTTAGGGACTTAAATCAGAAGCCTTGGAATCTGCCATATTGTTACTGTGGACCCAAGGAAAACCAAACTAAGAAAGCAATAACCAACGATCCTCCCAAAAAATTTACTTATTTACTAGGAATTATTCCTCCAAAATTCATATCCTCATACAGTATTTACACTTCATCTCTGTTGCCACATTTAGCACTTAAATTTTATAAGCAGATTATGTATTACCTCCCTCCTCAGGCTGATAATAAAAATGCTACCTCCTCAGGAATAACTCCATTATTCCTCATCTCATCAAAAGTCTTGAAAGCATAACAGCTGCCTTTGTAAAGTGACTCAATGGCCACTATATAGGTAAAACTATTAGGTATCACCCCATCTTCCACCATATCCTTCCACATTTGTACAACTACTCGAAGGAGTGATTTCTTTTGCAAAGACAACATAAAGTTAAAGACAGTAGCAGAGAGAATTGTCCTCTTTTCCTTTTACAGCAGAATAAAAACACAACATAACCTTCTGGCGTCCCCATCTGGCATACGAAGGAAGCACGGTACTACAAGCCACTTCATCTTGATCACAATCCACATCAAGCATCTCCACGAAGATCTCTTCGTTCTGTTTCAGCTTCCAACTTGCCCATATAAGCGCTACAATACTCTGTAGATAATTACACCTGGTCTGTAGCTCAGCTCCTGAGTCACCAACCTACCAATACACTGTATCAATACCTATATTTTGGAGGAAAAGAACAATATAAAATGAAATATTCATGCCATATAATACACCCACTAGGTTCACAAATATTTTCTTAAAAAATCATACCCTATTTTGAAGATTTTTTAAAGAAAATATTTAATAACACTCTTTATCTTTTACTATTTAGTCATTTCTCGAATTTAGTCCCTCCACCCCCCATTTTTTTTTTTTTTTTTTTTTTTTTTCCTAATAAGTCGGTAAAGAAAAACAATATATGTTTGATCGAGGTGGTATCTGAGAATCACCCCTCAGAATAATCATTGTTATATCACATCGTTCATGCTCGGAAATCATATTTAACTACGAAATCGAACAAGTGTCTGTGTCTTTCACAAGTCTCCGTTGACTGTCACCGCAACTACACTTTCTTTTTCTTTAACTCAAATTGGATTCAACTCACCGACTAACATATGAAAAATATACTGTGGTGACCAATAAGTTTTGGATTTTTTTTATATTGACTTCTCCCCAATAAACCAGCTCAATAAAGAAAAAAAAATTCATATCAGTAATTTGACAGATAGGAAAAAAATTAACATAATAAATCCCAGTAAAGATTATTAGAAAATAATATTATGGGTTGACGTAATCGTAAACACTGTGTAGTTACATTAGGAACTACTTAATGACGAATTTGATGCTTAATCTTGTTCCTTCAGAGAAAATAGCAGGAAACTTCGTACAAATTGGCTTGGCGTAGACCATTCTCCTCAGTAATGTCATTGATTGATGAAATTGGAAACTTTTGGGGTCCACAACTATAGTTATTCCCGTACACAAAGGACAGCCTTCACAAAATATTCATATAAATACTCCCAAATACAACACATGGTTTGGTAAACATATAAAGGTATTGGTGAGTAATAATAAGCACCAAAAGAAGAGCAGAGTGCATGATATTTTGTGATATTTATAAACCCTTTAGCCTTTAGATTTGTGTTGCTTTGAATATGTGTCTCCTTAACGAATCTGATTTGAAGCGTATTTTTGAGAAAGTGGACGTGAATGGCGATGGGTTGGTGAGCCTTGAGGAGCTGAATCGGATGCTTGAAATGACCGGTAATTGCAGCTATAGCATACAGGAATTGGAATCGCTGGTGGAAAAGCAGAACCTTGATTTCAGCGACTTCTTGTTCTTTTACAGCTCCATTTCGGAGCAGCAGAGTGGAGAAAGTAGAGGAGGAGGTGGTGGTGGTGACACAGAAGAATTGGAGAGCGACCTGGTGAAAACCTTCAAGGTGTTTGACTTGGATGGAGATGGCTTCATCACCAGCCATGAGCTTGAGTCTGTGTTGAAAAGGCTTGGCATGTGGGATGAAACCCATTGCAATGATTCTAGAACCATGATTCGATTCTATGACACCAACTTCGATGGTCGTCTTGATTTTCAGGAGTTCAAGAATATGATGTTGGTTTCCAAAGCCTGATCATTCATTTTACAACATCATTCTTCTGCTCTCATTAATCGTTTCTGTTTGTGTATATATGTGTTTTTGATGATTATGTACGTTATTCGTGATGTTCTCTGCTCCTTGTATGCAACTATATTAGTTGGTGCGAAAAACTTACAAAGAATCTGATTTTTGTTCTTAGTTTTTTATCATGTCAGTTTTATCTGTTATTAGTTTGTATTCAAATCTAACTAGTTAATTTTAGTAGTGTTTTTTGTAATCACATATGAGGTTTTAATTTGGTATATATTTTTTTTCATAAATTTAAAGTTTGAATGAATTGGAATTTTTAATTTTGAAATTATAATGTTAGCAAAATCAGCAGTCATAATGGATGAAGTTCCATCCATGTCAAGAAAAAAGAGAATGAGAAAATATTTGTATGTTGTTTTTTGGTTTTTAGAATGCCTATTTAAAAACTAGTTTCAAGATTTGATAGAGTTTGGACGGGAAATTAGTCGTATGGAAATATTTCAGAAGAATGATTCAAAAACAAAAAAACGAAAAGGAAATTGGATAATTCTTTTTATATTTTCTCTTTTACTAAATAAAAAATACAATTATTGTGTCTTTCTCTTTTTTATTAACAGAAAAATAATAAAAAAATTTAGTTGAAGCAGTTTTATGTGGTTAAGCCGGTGTAGAAGTACAAGGTTGAAGAGTTTCGTTTACACAACTGAAAGTGTGTAATGTACAACCAAAAATGGCTGCGCGGGGGCTTATGTAGTTTTTCGTGCATACATTAATCTTTTTTCACATTTACTAAAATTAAGAAAAATATTTTTCTATGTGATGTTCTTTTGACTGTAAGAGGCTAAGTTTTAAGTCTTTAATTATAGTTTTTTTTTTTTTCCTCTTGTGTTTATCTTTAAAGAAAAGAGAAAAACCAGAGAGGACTTTTTATAAAATGATCTCACATATTCTAGAGGAACCATTGTAGTTGCATTTAACTAGCTATCAATGAAAGCATAATTTCTTATAATAACATTAAAAGTCTAAGCTAGCCATAGACTTGTTAAATTAAAACCAAATGATATTGACTTAGGTACCTCTTTTATTAATCTCTATGCCCAAACATTCAAAAATAGTCCATATAATTCAATGGATATTTTTTAAACCTTGGGCATCCAAATACGCCATATTGTTTTAAAAAATTAATTGTCAGCAAATAATAATTAAATTTGATAGTACGAAGTTTTTGTACTATTGAATTAACAAAAGTTGTTTTTCTAAAATAATTTTATTGAACTTTGCAACGACGACATGAAAACTTCATTTCTAACACTATATTTTACTAATTTACAGTACATAAATTATTATATTTCTCATATATAAAAGTTGTAGTTTGCTAAATTATATTTATGCTGTCAAAACTATGAAAATTAATTTAGCACTCCCATTTGAAATTTGAAAATGGATTTCCACAATCACAGAGAAAAATTATCGTCTCTTCATTGCATTAAATTTTTTATAGCAATAAAAGCTTATTTCAAAATACACAAGTGTCAGATAAACTACACGTTACAAAATGAAAATCATTAAATAAGACTGAATTGTGACTACACGTTATAAAATATATTATTTTTAAAATAATTCTACTCTCTCTGTAAATAATTCATTTTATTGAAATAAAAAATAATTGATTTGGAAATAAATTAATATTAAAAGATATATTTCATTAGAAGTTGAATATATTAATTAATTTAATTTTAAAATCTAAAACTGTAGTTACTACGAGCAAGAAAGTGCTCTCTATCTTCCGTAACCATTTATACATAGTAACTAGATGACAGGTAGGGCATGAGAAGTGATTTTAGGAGAAATTTCATTCTTTAGGTGACATTATTTACTTGCAAAACCTAAGTCATATGTGGCATCAACCATTGTATCTTTCTTGAACCAATTGTCAAATTTTAAAACTACACTATTCATTTCTTTCTATGATCATCCATTTGGTGGCTTTAAATAGCTCAAATTTCATAATCAATTCATTTGTTTCCTTGGTCTTATTTTGTGGCATTAATAAATGGCTCATGTGCCAGGTCAGCATAAATCAGAGCTTAAATTTTATATCATCATGACATAAATAAATACATCATTTAGTATTTTTTTTATCTTTTAATTGAAATTTTTTACTTTTTAATAAATAAAAAAATAATTTATTTACTTATTTAATAAAATAAATAATTAAATAATTTTTTATTTCAAAATAATTAAATAATTTCGAGTTTTAAGAAAAATGGTTATATAATGTTTACAAAATTATATATGTTTAAACTATATTATTTTTATTTTTAATTAATTATTTATAATAAAAAAATAAAATTATAAAGTTTTTTAATATAATAAAAATATGAATACACGTACGCAAAAACGTGTGATTTCACCAGTCAACCTCATGTTTTTATGAACGTTAATTATGGACATAATTATGAGAAGAAAAGGAAAACAAATCAACAAACACAGAGTACTATACAAAATTAATCTATATGTCATGCACAAACAAGAATTACAGCACCTTAAATAAGATTAATTTTTTTAGTTTCTAGTAATTTTTAACTCAACTTCAATTATATTAAATAAATTTTTAAAAGATGGCATGACCCTATGGTAGAATAATTTTTTATATTAAATAAAAAATAGAAAGAGATTTAAGATACATATATTCCATTGATAAACCAAGTCTACTACTCCTTGAAAGGGGAAGATTGAAGGTCTTTAAAGCAATTGGATGGTATTGGATGATCTTTAAATACTATACAACAGTTTTGACCATACTTCTGAGGTCATTTTGAACACATTTTCTTCTTATTTGTTTATTGGCATTGCTGCGAAATTTCTCAAATCAAGTTCACATTCTTTGACAAAATGTTTAACCTGTGAAAAATCAATTTCTTTCTATGTGGCATGAGTCATGGCATGGCACCAAGAGGACAAAAAAGAATAATCAAATTGTATTATTCAAGAAGAGATGTGTTATATAGGTGTGCATAAAATGATAAATAATTGTTTAACATACTTAACTAATTATTGAACTGCCATATGTAAACCCTCAAGTAGTTTTAACCTTGAATATGACAATACGAAACTGAGAGCTACGTTATTATGATCTGGTGGACTTTTTCATAAGAATTTTCGAAAAAAAAAAATAAAGGTTTTTGTAAGTTGAATATAGTTGTAGAGAAATTAATTTTCTCTTTTTCCTTTAAAATGTTTATGAAGATGTTTGTCTAAATAAGTTCTAATTTAATTTGTAATTTTTTAAAGAAATTTTAGAAAGTAATTTAATTTTAGAAAGTAATTTATTAGTTTTTGAAGATTTTGAAAATTTGAGGATTAAATATGTTCCTTTATCAAGAATTTTAAAAGAAATTGAAATTTTAAAAATTTATAAGAATAATTTGATTCATTAAAATTAAATAATTGAAAATTTTACCTAACAAAAATTAAATTAGAGATATTTCATACTCTCTTCTCTCTTGAATTTGTCTCATTTCTTATATTATCTTTTTCATCCAATCTTGGTCGGTGTATGAACGTTATTAACTAAACATCATTTTTTAAAGTGATGTCGTCAGAGTTTTCTTCCAAGTTCAGAGTTTTCTTCCAAGTTCAATTGAAACTATTTTTCTCTTTTCGTCACTAAAATTTTATTTTGTCAATACAGTTAATGTTATTTATTAGCTCATCTCGATCAATTTTCTCTTTATCAACATATATAGATGATATTGTTAAATATATATTTCTTTTATTGATGTTTATTAAAGTTATTTTCAATTAATGCTATTTTCAATTAATGCTATTTGAGATTTTTTTATCAATATAGATCAGAATGTAGGTAAGATTATTTCTTAACCAACATTAATCAAAGTTTTTTCAATCTAACATTGACAGGGTTATTTTTGTTTTTATCATATAACCAATTTTTTTTATCAAATGATGTAAGTCTATACTTTTTAGTTAACTGCTGATATATTTTCCTATTGACATTGTTGTTGGTTATTTATACATTGATGTAAGTTAAACTAATTTCTCCTATTGATGTTTATGTAAGTTTTCTCAATTAATGATAATAAGAACTTTTTCTACCAGACGTCAACCATTATTTTTGTTGAAATTTGTAGTGATTATTTTCTGTCTAGACACTATTTTTCGATCCTATCATTTGATGATAATTTTTGTATTTGATAATGATTAAAATACTCTACTGAAATAAAAATTATAATTTGCTAAATCTGAATTATTTTATTTAGATGAAAACATTTGAAAAATAATCAATTTAAAATGTAAATAATTAAAATTAAGTGTATTAGATTTCTTAAAAATTGGAAAAGTTTCTATAAAAAAAATTAAACGTTTTTAACAATAACTAATAAATGTTGTTACAACTACGTAGAACCATTAAATTAAAGTAGACGTTACATATTAATTTCTCAGAAAATGGGTGTAGGTCCAGCTATGTAAATGAATTTCCGTGTGATCCAATGAATATGATTAGGGTGTGAATTTATGTTTCAATTACATAATTGTTGTATTTTCAAGGTATTAAGTTTTAAATAATAATAATATGAGAGTTTATGAGTATTGTATTATAGATTCTTATTGAGTAGAGATGGACCAACTCAGTTCATCATCTTATTTATGAAACAAACTTAATTATTATGTTTATGAAGATTAAGCAAGTTATTAGAAAAGGTTTATTATCATGGATTTGTTATTAGGTCTAAGAAACAATGGTGGTCCAACATCATTCTTATAAATAAAAGAATACTCTCCACATATAAGAAAACTCTTTGTATTTCTTTTAAATCGTGAGAGTTTGAAAAGATGTTTATTCAAGAAAGTTTTCCAAGTTAAAATGAATAAATGAAGTTGAGTATATGAAGTCGGTTTCATAACATTAAATTTTTTTATATCAAGTTAATTTTTTTATCCTGAACAACCAAGTTTAAGTTTAAGTATTAATGAAAAATACTTTTTACAAATATTATCAATCAATAATCAAATGCCACATTATATGAGAAAAAATTATATAATTGTTTAGTTACTTGTGTAAAAATAAATAGTTTTTATAATGTTAAAAATGAAAAAAATCATTTATTATTATTTTCACAATACTATAAACTAGTAGATAACAGTCGTGATTTATATTTGTATTTCCAAAATATGTTATGTTCTATTTCTAATACTGATTCCAGTACTTTAAATTTTTAAATCAGAAATTCTGTCATCTCCTCATAACTCTCTTTTCAAATCTTACAGTGTTTAGAAATTATTATTATTTATGTTTTGACTAATGATATTTAAACACTAATAAATTACAAATAATTTAGCAATATTCTGGTTCTTCGTCATAACATCAATCTTATTTATAATATAATTTTTTTTTGTTTTTTTTTTATGTTTTGTTTAGTTGAGTGAGTAGATTTAAGTGGATTTGAGAGGAAAAAATGTAGAAGTTAGATTGTTTAGAGAAAGAGATAAATGATGAAAAAATTTATAAAAAATTGTGAGTGATGTAATAGGTATAATTAATAAAATAATTTTTTAATAAATAAAATTATAATTATAATTAATTTAAAATTGAATATAATTAATTAATTAAATATGATTGATAAATTATTATTTTAATTGATGAAATTATAAAATGTATGAATTATTTTAAAACTAAAATAAATTTTTTTAATTATAATTATAATTATTATTTTATTTTATTAATTATTAATATTATTAATAATTATCTTATTTTATAAAATATTTATTAATAATATTTTTATTATTTTATAATTTTATTAAATTTATTATTATTTTATTATTCACCTTGTATCTTCCTTGCACAAAATCTTCGCATACATACACAAAGAAACATTTCTTCTTGTTTCTCGGTATCTATAATAAAATAGTTTTTTATTTCCCATCTCCTCCCCTTATTCCGTCTTGTAGTACAAACAAGCCGTTAATGCAGAACATGGTATTGTTTAAAAATAATATTTGTTTGATATTTGGATAATCACATTTAACTACTTAAAAATTAGAAACACTTCTCTCTCTTTTTTTCACTCCTACCCTCTTCCCAGTCCAAATAAACCAGCACTCGACGTACCAAAATTCATTATTTGCATCATTTAACCTCTTCCCAATCTAAACAAACTAGCACTCGACGTACTAAAATTCATTATTCGCATCATTTAAGGAATGTTTGTTTAATAAAAACGAAAAAAAATGTCCAAATCTCTTATTTCATAAAATTTTCTAAATTAGAAAATTTATTTAAATGATTTAAATATATGTATATGAATAATTTCATCCAATTTAAGTATACATTTTATATTATTATTAAAGAAATTGAATTTACGAATTAAACTAATAATAAATATTTTTTATTTTTTAAAATACTTAAAACTTAAAATTAATATTGTAAGAACCTTAAATTCAATATATAAATTCATCTCTTGGTATGATATGAAAATGATTCTAAATCTATGGAAGTTGTTATGTTACTCTTATTAAATTCTTGTTGAACTAGCCACAGATATTTGTTCTTATATTTAAAATATTCATTATTTAATGTAAAAAAATATATTAAGATTATACATTCATTAAAAATAAAATTAAATGAAGTGTAAATATCAACTTAAAAGTTAGTTTTATAAAATTTAGTTAGATATAAATTTATTTTATTAAAAAGTTACATCCAACCTACTTGTTTTTTCATAATCTATGCTTTCTCGAGAGAAAAAAAAAGGTAGTACTGAATTTTTTTTAAATTATTTACTTTTGTTATGTACAATTTTTCTTGATTTTAGTTTTAGTAACTGTTCGAGAGAACCATAAGTTAAGTGTCAACACATGCATAAAAATATAAGTTTTGGTTTCATTGTTAATAATAGCAGGTAAAACTTTTTGCAGTATAAAATTGCTATAATACTTTTGTAACTACTATATATTGAGACAAAAATTGTTCAAATACTAAAATTTACAGTTTTTTATATGGGAATTAAAATATAAAATGAAGAAAATTATTAAGATAAGGTTAATAGTAAAACAAGAAAAAGAAAAGAAATCATGTTTCAACGAAGATTTGTTTTATGTGGTTTTATGAAAGACATAATCTTTCACACCATGAGGAAAGTAATCCAAGTAAAGTGTGTAAAAAGAAAGAAGGATAATATGTAGCTTAATTTAGGTAAATTCTTAATTTAAGATCTTTACAAATCTTTTTTGGATTTTATTCCATAATAACTACCCTGCAATCAATATGTTTCCTAACGTGACAAACCCATATGCTGAGAGAAGTTAACTTATTTATTTGGTCGAAAAGAAACTGAAAAAGGAAAGAAGATGAAATCAATTTTTATTATTTTACAGAAGAAAGGTGAAAACAAATTTAAAAATAGTAATATTTATTGTATTATTTTTAATTATTTTAAAAAAGGTGAAAATAATTTTTAAAACAATAACTTTCTTGCAATCAAATTTAAAAGGAGCAATTACTTCTTGATATAAGTTTTTTCCTGCACTTAACAAATTATTAATATATTAATATATTAATAATGTCCTTATTGTTTTTATTTTAATATTTACTTATTAAATAATTTTTTGTCTCTCACATTCCATAGAGTCACAGATAAATTCAATTAAAAGAAACAGTTAATTTCTCTCTTTTTTGATAAATGCTAACAAATTTTTTTAATAAATAATAAAAAATAATTTTATAAATATTAAGAAATATTGTATTTTTTCAACTAACATTAAATTATAGTTATCACAAAACTAAATATTGGAAGATGATGTATTTAATTGAATTTTTAAAATTAATTATATTAAGTTATAAATATCTTAATAGAATTCAACATCATGTTTATTATTGTTAAGAATAATAGTTATGATAGAATGTTTCTGTACGAATAGAAGAAAAATTATTTAATACATAAATATTAAAATAAAAATAATAAGAACATTATTAATATATTAAGAATTTGTTAAGTGCAGTAAATAATTTATATACAACTTATTATACTATATTAAATTAATTTTTATTATTTCATAAAAGAGGTAGAAATATTTTTAAAATAGTGATATTTAAAGTATTATTTGTAATTATTTTTATTTTTATTTTTGCGTTCTTTATCTTCAATTAAAATGTTTAGTTTTAATTTTATTTTCGCTCTTTTTTATTTTAATAATTTCATTTCTCTCTACTAAACAGAAATAAATACCCATAAGCCACTTTTTTTTTTAATATTAAGCCATAATTTCTAGGAGTAGACTAGTTAAATAGATATGATTCTGATCAATTATAGAAATACAAGAAAACTAATAACAATTGTGCAACTCGAAACCACGTTTTGCTTGCAACAGTGTTCGTAGTTTGTTAGGCTCGTGCAAATACATTTTCCTGATGCTTAGGATGTTGGCACCTTTTAAACAAAATACAGCAAGCTTTTGTTATAAGATATCTTATTCCAACATTCTCATACAAAATATAAAATAACAGTTATCTTCTCAACTTTAAAAGTGAAAAAACTAAATTAGCCTCCACCCTAATATTCTATATCTGATACTCACATTCTAAATCCCTACCTCCATCCATTTTGATCACCGTGTGAAGCTTTCGTGCCACCGTAGCCACCGCTCACTTCATCCACTTCACTCCATACCAGACATGAATATGTGTATATACATTGCTGCTGTTGTGAAGAAAAGACATCCGGTTCACAGATTCATCATTCACCATCCGTTTGTTTTTATTTTTTCAAATCTTCAATTAATCCTTCAAACAAACAATAGGTAAGTAATTTTTTTGTCTTTATTAGCAATTAGTAAATGATATTGCTGATTAGAGTAGTTGATTTGAGTTTTGAGACGCTGTCGACGACGAACAGAGGAATTTTCCAATTTGGGATATGAGAATCGGACGTTTTCGTTTTGATTTGGAAATGAGAACCGGATGGGGGTGTCATTCGGTTCTCATTATTTTGCCAGTGTGAACCGGATGGGTGTGCCATCCGATTATCAATGTTTCAATTATTTTTTTTTGCTTAGTGACTTTGTACTTTGACAGATATGGCTATGACCAGAGGAGCTAGTTCCCAGCATGAAGGTCGGAGAAGGCCTACAACATCAGTTCGTAGAGGGGATCGGGGTGCTTCATCCAGTGCTCCTGCTGTTGGTGGTAATGCTCCTCATGTTGTTGGTGTCGCTCCTTGTATTGGTGGTGGTGACGCTGGAGGTTTTCCTGGGAGACCATCTGATGTGTCTCTTCTGGTCAGTTATAATCACCATGTCGCATTGAGATTGTGGGAGGGTGAGGTAAGATTATGTTATAACTTGTTGTGTTTATTTTGTGTTTAATTGGTGTTGTCTTTTGTTTAGGAGCATGGAGTCCTAAAATTGGTCTCTCATGGGAGAAAGGTTAACAACTTTGGTCTTCCTCGTACTGAGGTGTTTGCACTGATTGTGAATAACGGATTGTTGTCTCTATGCAACATGTGTTATGAGGTAGCGGACAAGGGCCTCATGTGCGGATTTGTTGAGAGGTGGCATCGGGACACAAATATATTTCATATGCCATTCTCAAATTTTCCTCACTGCATCCGGTTGTCATTATACGAACCGGACGATGGCCTGTCCGGTTCTCAAAATTCAAAAAATGAGAACCGGATGGGCTCATCTAGGTGCCCTATCGGAAATTTAAAAATCTACCAAAATGAAAAATCTTACCTTCCCGTCGTTCTTTGCCGCCGATAAAACACTGCACAATGGTCGGAAAGTCTTTCCTACCATTCAATCATCCTTAAAACCTTCAAAAACGAGACTGTGAAAGATGGATTTCAGAGAAAACGGATACTGTGCTGCACTGTGCGTTATAGTTGTCGAAGGAAAGAAGAAAACCTTTCTAATAAAGAAAGGTTATTTAAGTAATTTTCATAAGAACAATTGTGAATTAAAATTTTATAAATTTTATATTGGAGTGCAGAAAGAGGATATCAGGGTGTAGGAAGAACTTGTCTGATAGTCATTGCAATTTTTGGGTCAGAATAGACTAAATCTCTCTCAAGCTTCTCCCACAACTCCCCATCAAAAGCCGAACAGGTATGAAGTATTCCAAAGCCCATCACTATCACTAATCACACCTCCAACACCACGCTTGGAACCTGCCACCGAATGAGCTTTCTCTATTATAACATTTTTCATGAACATCTCATGCTACTATAATGCAAAAACTTCATGCAAAATCCAAAATGATACAAATCATTTTTGTAATTCTATTTTTCCATTCTAAACAAGTGAAATTTGTTTGTAAATTACTTTTTAATTTACTTATGTGGTTGTTCATTGCAAATTCACTTGCATTGGATAATATTTTAGATAGGTTGATATTTTATAACATTGCAAATTTATGACATTCTTCCCACATCTCATTAGCATGTCTGTACCGCACCATTTTCTTACATCATCTCCTATTAATTCTATATGAAATACATTCCAAAAATCTATTAGAAAAAGAATAGGAAGTGTCAAGAAATTTGTAAAGTGCATGATGAAAAGCTCCCTTCATTACTTGTTCGAATTCACTACTGTCTCCACCCATATCTTTTATATTTCTTATTCCTCCTAAAGAAGTCAATCAGCAACAAGAGCACTGTAAATATGGCATTTAGAAGGAACCATGAGGAAACTTCATCAGTAATCACTGCACTGATACAAATATCCAGTCTATCAAGAACCAAAGGTAATATGTAAAAAACAGTAATATAATGAAAGGAGTGGTAGGTCCAATTGCATGTTTAACTGTAGTAGTGTATGATAATGTACATTTTATATACTACCACAGACTAATTATCAATCAAGAATCTAATCCCAACAGAAGTACCACCCCAGCTTCAGGCTGATTTCACTAACTTCCTTAGCTTTGTTTCTATAACCTAATAGGTGCCTGCAGTATTTAATTGCTTGCCAATATATGATTCATATATTTCCACAACAAGACGAGGATTGGTGTCCACGAGCTCTGCATAATATTCATTTTGAGTGAGCAAATCCATTTTGTCCAAGATCACTGCCAAGGACGCACTTCTTAATTGTTTGCAATTGTATTGATATGCAAAGGCATAGTTTGCAATAGCCTTATTCCAATTCATTTTGGCGATCAAATACTTCTCACAATAAGTCTTGAGATGCTTCACCTGATACTTTTCTCCCAAAACCAACAGGTTACAGGCCATTTGGTTATCAAGGGACGCTTCGGCAGTGTATAAATAGTTAACAAAAGCACGAAGAGTATCATATGATACATCAGAAATCTTAACAGTGCCACTGCGACTTTCTTCCATATCATTCTCAAGCATTGCATTGAAAACAGGAGAACGACTAACCTGATTATGTCATAAAATATCATTAGCTTCGTTAAGAAAAACCAAAACACAAGAATAAATCATAGCTACATCAATTTAGAAAATCTAATCAAGGACGCCAGACTGCACCATAAAGCAATACCCAAAGAAAATGCGGTGCGTGTCTCATCTAATGATAAAATAAAACAGTCAGGGATTAAAAGGTTTTGTGTTAAATATTGTTAATCAATTTACATATCCAATTCAATGTGGTTTGAACTGCAAGTTTTGTGAATCCAGTCTATATACAGCAGCTTCAGGGTCAATTCACCAACCACTGTCAAAGATTGCTTAAAGAAAATTTGAAAAGCAAAAAACAGGAACAAAAACCAAGGTTTGGATTAGGAGACTATTTAGATGATGTTGTCCAGCTAACATAATGTAAACACTAAAAGTTCAAATAAATGATTGAAACAAGTTACTGCATCAGTTTATTTAAAAGTTTCACCCTTTCATGAACATACATACCTGTGGCTAAAACTGTTTCTCAATTCATTTGATCGTTATTATAGCATATTATACTATTATTTCACTCACTGATATTACTGGTCTATGTGGTTTTGATTGAAAAATCATATCCTCAATCAAATGCTGGTATGGGATAGATAGAGATGACAGAACAGAACCATGGAAATCTTGATACAACTACTTCACTCCCATCCTGATTTTGAACAACATAGGTAAAACAATCTAGTATGCCACACAAGAAGGGACTTTTTGCTTGACTATTTTAGCTGTTAGCAATCAGAGCTTTTGACTGAAGACAATTTGTCACCTCTAGCAAACAAGTCTAGTCCCACGTTTTTCATGCAATAGCACAAGATAAAATTTATGTCAAACAACCATTATTCACCTCCCTAGCATGGGTATCAAAATAAAAAATGAAAAAAACAGAAGTACACACTCCTTAAAACCTAAAACCTTGTATTACCTAAGTCATCAGACAGTCTAAATCACAAAATGGTTTATTTAACTAGTAAGCAAAAAAATAAATAACAGCTGCAGCCTTTAATTCATAAATAGTTTCTAAAGTAATAAATTAAGTGGTTCCTAAAATACTGAATATCTACCAGTTTAGTCCTATGTTGTTGTATTTCAGTAAAATTTAGGGACTAATTTAAAGCAATCCTTCAAAATTTAAGGGACTACTCAACATGATTTCTAATACCTCTAGTTCTTGCTTTAAAGACCACTTAAGAGAGAGAGAGAGAGAGAGAGAGAAACACTTTAAGATCAAATTGATGATTTACTCTAAATTCAAATGCTATCATACCAGATAGACAAGAAACCTTATCAACACATGTATACTTTAACTTCCACATGCATGACCACAAACCAAGAAAAGAACCCGGTAACACCACAGCTTACAATGACAAGGTTCACTGAATAATCGCAAATTGATATCATAAATCTTTCACACATAACTTGTGTGTGTATTAGTTGTTTGGTTCAGTTAACAAGTTTTATGACAACCTCTTGTCAGGCTAACCGTTAGTTCTGTTAGCTTATTTTCTTTCATAACAAGTTTTATTAAGCTGAGAAGCAGATAGATTTTCGTTGGCTAAGTCTATATGTATCTAATGTTGCATAGCTTTCTCTGATTCCAGAAATTGTTTGTAAGTTTCTCTTGTAACTAAACAGAGAGAGTTTGTACTCACTGAAAAAGATGTCGCTATCAATATAGTGGCTGCCGTGGATGTAGGCTAGAGCGCAATGCCCTAATTGAACCACGTAAAATCTAGGTGTTGTTTTTCTCCTATTCTATCTGTTTCATTGTTTGTTCTTGCTCCTTTGACTACTCTTGATTCTTTGGAGCAAGACCTGTGGTGGTTTATCTATTATTGGCTTAAGAGTATATATATTCAGCACATAATTTTATCAATAAAAAATAATTGAACAAAAGTAAGTCAAAGTGGAGGGACGGAGTTCAGTGTTATTCGATCTCAGTAACCACTACGGAGACTTAAAATTGGAGAACAGTACATATACTATGTCGCAATTGATTACGAATTATCAATTCACAAACACACAATCGCAACCGAAAAGAAAAATTGGCTGACCAGAACGTGCTTGTGAGCGCGAATTGGTGCGGCTTCGGAGTCGTCGACGGCAACGAGGACGATATCGGCGGTAGAAGGATTGAGAGCGGGAGAGGAGAGTGTGAGGAAGGAGACCTTCGACTTGAGGTCGTCGATCTCGAGGCGGAGCTCCTCCTCTGCCTCGTTGGCCTCTTGATAGCACTCCCTGCAGGTTCCGGCGTCGTCCACGATGTATCGCTCCTCGCAGGAGAGGCACCGCATGACTAACACAGTCAAGTCGCTCTCGCTGTCGCTGCTCCCCGTCTGCCCCGCCGCCGCAGACGCCGTGCACCGCCGCGGAGGCATTCTTCTCTGATATGCTGTGCTGTATCACGCTCCAAACGACAAACTACCCTGCTGAGAAACGTCGTTTTGTGAAACCGTCATTGCCTCATCATTATTTTATTAATTGTTTTTCCAAATTCATTTTTACTTTTAAATTTTTTATCATTAAAATATCACCGATTTTATACAAATAATTTGATTTTTATAATTTACTTCAATTTAATTAGCTATTTTTTAAGTTTAGTATATTTAATACCTTTATAAAAGCAAAATTTGTTACACATTAACTACATATTACATTCTCATATTAAGTTTGGTTAGTTCCCAGACAATAATAAAAGTTTTAATTATCAAACGAGTAGACTCAATATAATAATAAACAATTTTCAAGATTATTAAATAATAAAAATTCCAAGATTATTATAATTATTAAATTGATTTTTTATTTTGCCGAAATTTTAAATTAGTTGGGTCAAAGTCTTATCACCATTTGCAATAACTTTGATGGTCTATTAAAATTAATTTTTTTGTAATAACGTAATGTGAAAAAAAATGGATCTTGTGAAAAGATAAATAAAAAATATTTTATCAATTCATAAATAATTTTTAAATACATTTTTAGGAGTTAATTTATAATTTATAGTAATATAATATATAAATCGACTATTCTCTCAACCCCTCTATTCTTCTTTTCTCTTTCAGATTTCCCTTCATTCGCCGTCTTTTACTGCTCCGCTTTTCCTGTTTCTTCACTCATTTGTTTTCTCTTTTTTTACCAATCTTCCACTATTATTATTTTTTTTCCCTATGTCTTTTGTGCCTCACCCCTTTTCTCTTCCTCTTGTGCCTCCATTTTCTGTTTTTTCTTTGTTCTTCTGATTTTCTATTATGATTTTGTGGCCCCCATGTCTTTTTCTGTTGTCTTTTTCTTTCCTTTATCTATCCTCATTCCTCCCTTTTCTCTTGTTTTAGGGTAATACAAGTAAATAAAAATGAATGAGTTAGATTCTAAATGTTTTTTATTATTGTATTTTTTTAAAAATAAATGAAAATAAAACAAAAAAACTGAACTATATAAACATTTGCATTAAAATGAAGCTAACAAATTATTTTTTAGTTCTTCTTTAGTTTTAGTAAAACATTTTTACTATCCAAATATTTATATTTTTCATTTTTCTAATTTTTATTCTTTTTCTTGATTCTTTAAATTTTTTTTATCTTTTTTCATTTTCTCCTCAAATAACATCATTTATTTAATCTTGATTTTATTAATTGAAAAACAGACTTTTTAGTATTTTAATTACCCATATGAATACTATATCCTTACCCTTTTCTCAATAAGTTAATTGAAATTATTTTGATATTAGGGATAATTTAAACCTTTCACTCCCTTTCTCCATCACCTTTTTTTTTTTCTCTCTTTTTTCACTTTTATTTTTTTTCTCCCTTTACTTTTTTCTTTCAATTTGATCCTCAAAATCTCTCTTTTAAAATCTAATCATATTTGATGAGATTTTCAAACATTTTCTATTTACTTTAAAGATCTTTTTTTTATTTTTTCTTATAATTTTGTAGTTAATATTGGTGAGGATAACTGATAAAAGTGATCTTTTAATTTGTTAACTTTGCATTAAGATTTGATTATATTTAAATATATTAATTTAGGTGTATAGATTTTGAGTAATTTTTTGTTTAAACGGAATTCTCTCTTGAAATAAGGAATTTCAAGTAAGAAAAATTATTTATATTTTTTTATATAACTTTAGGATAAATAATCTAAATGTGATTTGGTCACGTGATTTTAAAATTTTAAATTTGTTTGTATTAAATTGAAATTGGCGGATGATAATACTTGAACAAGTTATGGTTTAGATTAATCATTTTGAAATCTTTTAGAAATTGTATTATTACAATATTTTTTAAAAACTAATTTGATTTTGGTGCACGAATTATTTTTTTTTCAAAAGAAAAAACTTCCGCTCAAACAAAAATAACATTACAAAACGACCTTACTTTCAATCTTGTTTTCATTCATGCAAAAAAATTTACACTCAAGTAAAAACACTATAAAGAATCAGCCAACTATCACAATCAGATTTTGGTTCAAGTGATTCAATTCTTGTTCAAGCTAAAATATTATGATAAGTTAAATTATTTCTTTTCTTTATTTTTTCTTGTCTATTGGATTGTATATGAATGTTTATCTTGAATGTGAAATGAATCACTAGTAGAAAAATATACATTTTACATCAGTTATTTCACATCAGTTATAGAATCGATGTTAATAGACTTTCTACATCGATTCTATAATTGATGTAGTATTTACGTATATTACATTGGTTGATAAATCGCTAGCATAAAATACCAATCCTGAGAGTATTTAATTGATTTTGTATTTTTGTTTAAGTTATATTTTATGACGATGCTTACTGAAATTGATAAAATTGTGATCAGTCAATATTGTTGTTAAATCTCATTAACTTTATAAATCTATTTGTGGAGTTTATATTGTTGATGTAAATTAGTATTTAAAAAATATTGAATGATTGTGATCTCATAATTAAAATATATTCTTGTATAATTTTTTCATGTTTGAAAATTTATTTTAATAACTTACCTTTACACTTATTTATATTATGAACTGCTATGAATATATTATGTATTAAAATAAATATATATACATATTAATATGTTTCAATCACAAGTCTTGTTAAACTATTTTAGTGAGTTAGTCAGTTAATGTTATAGGAAACAAGTAATTGTTAGAAGGTTATAACTTATATTTGAAAATAGACTAATAAGAAGTTACATCTGTATCTTAATTATAAAAGAATTTCAAAAACATTTTTAGGAAAATAAGTGAATATAATTATTAAAAAAATTCAAAGCAGTCAAAAAATTAGAGTCATAATAAGCTGTATTGCTAACTTTAATCAAGTGATTCAATTATAGATTTTATTTTATATTTAAAATTAGTACGATATATAATAATCTAAACATAGATTAATCACATTTATAATTTTATATCTTTTAATGTATGATTATACTCTATCCATTATACTAAATATAGTTATTTTTTTTGAAAAATTTCAATTAAAATATTCTTAAATAATTATTTTATTTTTAAGATAAATATTTATTTTTCTTACTTTTTATTAAAAAATTATTCATATTCACAGTTTTTAGTTAAAGATCTATCTTCCTTATGTTTTTAACAAATCATACCTTTTTAAAAAAAGATCATATTAGTTAAAAGTTAAATAAAAAATTATTTTATTTAAAAGTAAAGGTTTAGATATTTTATAGAAAAAAATGAATTTTTACTTTCTCAAAAATATATATTTATATTTCTTAAGACTATTTATAATTTAGTGAGAGTATCTTTTTTTATAAATAATAATTCAATTATTAAATTTTTTACATTTAAAACTATTTTTTATAATTTTTAATTAAATTTTAGTTAAATTATTTTTCAATAAAACGATAAATACTATTTAAATACGAATGAAAGTATAATTTTTATACCATTACCTCTAACTTTTAATTTTTAAATAAATAATATCTTAATTATTATTTTGTGATTATTTTAATAATAAAATTTGTTAATCATTCTATTCTAATTAATATAACTAGTTTTATAATTATATTAATTATAAAAGACTATCTACAATAAATAATAGTTATCTTCAAATGTTCTCTAATTATAATATTATATAAAAATATTTATTTTATAAACTTTTATCTTAATAATTATTATAATATCTAATTTATAATTATATTTCTTATTTGTTATATATAATTATTAATTAATGGCGAAGAGAACTTTTTCTTTATAACCATTTATACACAAGTTTTTATTAGTTTTATTTTTATTAATATAACTTATTTCATTAATTTTATTATTTATAAAGTTTATGTACAATAAATAATATTTATCTTTGAATCTATAACTATTATCAATAAAATGAATATTCTTTATTACAACTTTATAATAGTGGTATTTATAATTTATTATTAATTTTATCTTTATTAATATAATTCATTTTATTAATTATAAAAAACACTCAAACAAATGATAATTATCTTTAAATATCCTGTAATCATAACATCATATAAATAAAGAAATAATATTTATTTTGTGATAATTTTTTATTTTAATAATAATAATAATAATAATTATAATACTTTGTTTTTTAATTATATTTTTTATTGTATTACATTGGATACCTAGACATCCAAGGGTCTCTGTTTCCGCAGTAGACAATAACATGAAATATTTTTAAATTTTTATCTAACTATAAATAGTGATGAATAAGATATTTGTATAAAAGTTATGCTTAAGTAATATGTTAATAATAATTTCTTATATACATTTTTTAGATTGTCTTACTGTCTTACGTTAATTTTTTTTCTTCTATGATTTATAATAATTTATCAAAAGAATTATATTTAGTAAATGTCTGTATATTTTGATGCTTCTTATCTGTAGAGATAATTAATAAGGACTGTATTAATAGAGATATTATATATTTAACTGATAAAGAAACCATGTATTGGACAAAAAAATAACAGTCAATATAATTACAAAATAACATGGGTTTGAACCTCTGTTTCCGCCCATAATAATGAGAAAATGTTAAAACATCTTAACATCGAGAAAAAATGAAGTAAGGTAAAAGAACACACGTGATCAAGCAGTAACAAAGAGTAAGGGTGGGAAGGAAACTGGAAAGACGCGCCCTTTTGGTTTTTGGTTTGGAAAATTACTAAGGTGCACATATACATTTTTTTTTCCTTCTTCTTTGGATTATCACACTCCCATATGAAAGAGTAGTTACTGCACTTCAATTCAGATTTCCACTGCCAGTAACCTCTTCCCCCAACTTGCAGTTTTTGTTTTTATTTTAACTGTCATCATTTATTGAGGACAATTTAGTGAAGCGTTGTGACTTCTAATAGTCTTTTTGAGGGTTTGGAGGCATTTGGGTATCCAAATCCTTACGAAATTTTGAATCTTTTGAGGGTTGGCCGATGGGAACTGTAAAACCCTAATTTTGTGTTCTTCTACTGCGATTTATTGTTGTTATTTGTATTGTTTTTTCTTTCTTAGGACTGAGGATGGAAGCTATGCAGATTAGACCGAATGTGATGAACGAGTCCAGTGTTTGAAAGATGAAGGCATGAATAGTGAGGTGACAATTAAAGAAGAGAATTGTGTCACTGAAGAGGGACAACATTTGAATAGTGAAGCCATGAATGATGAGGCGGCAATTGTTCATGCAAATGGTGTTGCTGGAGAGGTTAGGGTCTTGAGAAGTGAACCCTTTAGGAATGGGGTGGCAGTTGGAGTTAAAGGTGACTCTGGTAGAGTGGAATGTTTACGAACTTATAAGAGGCGTAAGGAGTCAAGTTCAAGAGGCAAAATTCAGGAACAATGCAGAGCAGGCATGGCCACTTCAAGTCGATTAGTAGATCAGGTTTTCTATCCTCTTTGTTGAAACTTGTCAATTTAGGGATTTGCTATATTCTGTATGCTCTTTGTTGCTTATATTTTTCAGGATTCATTGAGTAGTTTCCTGCTAGGATTTTAGTTCTGTGTTGACATGAATTGGAAAAGGCACACATGAGTAAAACCTAAAAAATTGTTCATTAGCATGTAAGATACTTTCAGTGCCTGCAACAAATAATTGTGGTTAGTTGTTTTTTGGGTGTGCATTAGTAATTGGTTATGGTTGTTTTAGTCATCAATGGGAAAAAATGAAGAGGTTTCATCGTTCTCAGGTTATTTGGAGCCGTCTTTGGTTTCTTATTCTTTAGGATGTGTGCTAATGAATCAGGTTTTAGGTTTTTGGTTACTTGCAGAGACATAGAAATCAGGTAATATTTATAAAGCTTTGCGATTGATACAAGACAGAAAAATATAATCTGGAAAAGGCTAATATTTAATATGAAGTCAATGCAACTTATGTACATATTTTTTTCATTGATGCCCTTATATTTTAGATGATTTGTGGAGTTACGTGCCGTCCCATTTATATATCTTTCAGTATATCATGTATGCTTATAAAGACTTGGTATTTCCCTTGATGAGATGTAATACATTTGATTGACATTTTGGTTAATGTAAGTTGAATTTAAATCTTTAAATTGAATGTCACAAAAAAAATATAATTATGGAAACATTCACTATATTCACTATGGTTCATCATTTTTATTTTAATTTTTTATATTACTATATTCTGTGTTCTGTTTTCTATGAGTAGATTATCGTGTACCTATGCTATTTTGGTTAAAGTTATTATGCTGATAAATGGAGTTAAGTTGCAACTTAAGTATATGTTTGGCCGCATAAAAAGGATATATAAGAACATATTGATCATGGACTATCCATGGACTTTGATGACATGAGGACTAATTTACTAACTTGCTTTATTTGTGTCTGGCATTGCTATGACAAGATCCTCCTATATCTACACACTTATTCTGGTCACACTAAAAATGGAGTCTGCCTAGTTGCAACCTATGTGCTTTATATTTAAAAAGCAAGGGATGCAGTGTACTGTGTCAAATTTATAGTGGTTTATGTTGAAATTTGGTTGTACAAGGGGCTAACTTCTTCGGTTTTGTAAGGAATGGCTCAATTTTTAATGATTTTATTCATATTCAGACAGATAACATCCAGGTTAACTATAAAATGATACCGTGTTGGTGTGCATAATATTTTTAATTCGAGGGTTGAGAAGCTAAATGTAGGGTAGGTAACACACGATAGAACTATTTTTTTTTTTTTTTTTTGTAGTTCAGTGTTAATACAGCATGGGACGACTCTCACCCTGGCGGATAAATGTTCTGAAGTACAAGAGATACTGTTTCTTGGTGATATCTTCAATACTGTATTTTGAGTATTATTATTTTATTGCAGGATGTGAAGAAACCGTGTGATCTAGCTTTAGGCAATACTTCAGATGATTGTTCCCAAGGACAGTGGGGAAATATTGTACTAAAGCATTTATATCAGTCATTAGGTGATGGCAATGGTGGCGTGGAGGGGTGCATTAGGGAAGCACTTAATCCTAAACATAATCATGCCACTGCTGTTATGGTTGGTTCTTCAGTTGCAACAATATGTATCCTGCTTACTCAACTTATCCAAAAGTATTATTTGGCCAGTTTTGGTTTATGTCCCTTCTTATTTTTGTCTGCAGGAAACCTTTATAATTGAAAAAGATGGTCAAGAATGCTCTTCACAATCTGAGCGGCTTTCTCATAGAACAGGGAAGGAAGCTAATCAACATGCAGATGTCATGTGTAACAGATGTTCCAGTGAATTACCTGACCATGGTGTGACTGAGATGTGTCAGCGTGTGCTCTGTAATATCTTAACCTCAGAAAAATTCCGTTCATTGTGTAAGGCTCTACTTCAAAATTTCCAGGGAATGAAGCCTGAAAGTGTATTTGACTTTGCCATCATGAACTTAAGGATGAAGGAGCAAGCTTATGACCAATCACCAGCACTCTTCTTGTCAGATATGCAACAGGTAAATTATGCAGTCTCTTTTTATGTGGTGATCGGTACAATTTAAAAATTGTAGATGGCCAAATATCTGGTTTACCTAGAACCGTGATGTTGAGGTCTAAGTATTGTAGCTAATGTTTACGCAATATTGACATCAATGTAATATTGCTCTTATTTCTAGATATTTTAATTAACGGAAATTCAACCATGAAGATTATAGCCATCAAATGTTTGAGTTTGATCGGCTCTTAACTCTGCAGTGAACAGATCCTTTCTTTGGACTGTAAACTTGGTTTCAGTTAAACTTGAAAGAAGGGCAAAATAATTTCATATTTTAACAAATAATTTATTTGTAAAATCTTTGTAGTGTCAGGTTGTTTGGTTTAGATTTTGAAAATTGATTATTTATGATAATCTCTGTGTGTGTATATATATTATAAAAAAGGAGGCAGCGGAGGATTGTGTGCAACTGTGCAAGTACACGTGCATAGTTGACAAAATGATGTTATTTTTTATGGTTTGTACCTGTATTTGTACGCTGTAATGCTTTCAAGTGTTTACTCTTGAGTTTCTTGATCTTTTTCTTTTGTGTTGGTTTGGTGGGCTCATGTGTGCATGTCATGTACCTTTTTCCTTTTCGACTAATAGTTATGATTTGGGATCTAGTAGTTATTTATCTCAATTATAAGAATCTTAGGATTCATGATTTGAATCTTTTGAGTCAGCTACCTATCAATTTGTATCATAGGAAGAATCTTAATGATTTTGTATCTTATATTATAGATGAATGAATCTGTGCAAGTTTGTATCATGAAATATGAATCACATGATTCAATAATTCATTATTATATTTTTCTTGCTTTCATCAATTCTCACCTAAAGAAATTGCAAAGTCATATAATCTTAAATTGTTCCATGAAAAGGAATTCAATGAGCACTTTTGAATTTATCTTATTTGATTATTCCACATTCCCACTATATTTGTCATCCACTCATTCAATGTATGCAATTTATTTGGTTATTACATTGCTCCGTGTTCATTTAACTGAAACAGAGGAGGTTTCACTAACTCAAATGTAACTAATAATTTTGTTTTTTGAGACTTATGGTTAAGTTGTTTTTATCTGTTTATAGTTTGAATTTATTATATGGAATATTATATATAATCTATATGATACATTTCAAGTTATTATTTCATTACAAATTATGATTCACGATTAAAAATTGACCCAGCAATTCGTTATTTGAATCTGAATTTGATGACAACCTGGCAATCTTCCTGATAACTTGGTCCTATTTGTATTTATTAATTTTTAGCTAATATTTTGAAATATCATTCTGATATTTTTGTTATTTGAACTTCCTACTGATTTGAGCTGTGGCCTGTGGTCATATCTTGCAGAACTCTGCCATAATTTTGTTTATGGTTTGTTTGGTGTATTAAATTGTATAACCATTGCACAAACTAACCATTTTGGTCTCTGGTTGTTATTTTTGTATTAATTATGCATTTAGGTTTGGAGAAAGCTTCAAGACACTGGTAATGAGATTGCTGCTCTTGCCAAGAGCCTATCCAACATGTCAACAACTTCCTACTCTGAGCTGGTAACAAAATTTCTGTCAATATCTCAAGTTTCATGATCTGTTTTGCTTCTGGATTTTATTTTGTTCTTCTTGTGTATGTTGCAACTATCTGCTGTCCTTTTATACAAACCCTGATTTTTCTTTACCTTTAGGTAGGAGTTTCAGCACCAAGCACATTTCAAAATGAGAAGCAGCCGGTAAGAGTTTTAAAACTTTGATCTGATGTTCTCTAGATTATCATGAAGTTGTCAGATTTTCAGATTTATTTTCAAAATGTGTTTTATGTTATGGCATGGCACGATACAGTTTGTTTGTGTTTTGATACATACAATTTATTGGAGAGATGATATGTTTAGAAAATATGAAGTAATACTGTAAATGCAATTTGTTTTACCGTTTGATGTCTGGGAATCAGATAGGTATATCAATGTATAAACTTTGAAAAGGATTATTATCAAAGAAAAGTTTAAGAAGAAAGTTTGCACATGCCATGGTGGAGAGACTTGCAGTTGATTCTTAATTTTAGCTATGATCAGCATCATAACAGCAGAGACCAAAATCACATCTTTCCTCTTTTTGCTTTGTCATTGTAGCTGTAACTCTTGGAATGGGGAATCTCTGTTTCTGTTCATTAGCTTTTGTTTGTCTGTTTTGCTGGCCATAGACCAGAAATTTATTGGTTATATGCATGTTTATCTTTTGGAAAATGTTATGGTATGAACTATGAAAGTTATATCCCCATATGTGAACAGACAATAATTATGTTGAAAATATTGTAGTTAGTTGACTAAATATTTTGTGAAATGGTCTGATAGCCAGCCAGGCCTTGAGAGCAGCAGGTCCAAAAGAAACATTCACAGGCTCAATTGGCTGAAAGCTTATATTGAGTAGAATCTGGCACAAGTGTAGGGTGGTATCAATAGGACCGTTATGTCTTCTAGTATAAAGAAGTCATCTTTATTGGATTGGACATAAATGAAATTATCCTAATTTAGACTGTTCCTTACTTTCTTTCTGCTTTAGCGTAACCTAGTTACTCCTTGGTTCCTTCTCTCCTTTTTTGAACAGGCTAAATTAGGGTAATTTTATTAGTGTCCAATCCAATGCAGGATAGAAGACCTAACGATCCCATTGATTCTACTAAACATAAGCTTTCAACCAATTGGGCCTGCTGCTCTCAAGGCCTGGCTGGCTATCATGGTCTAGTTAAGCTTTATTTTTCAAAGTTTTCTAAGATTCATAATGGGATAGAACACTTGAAATTTAAGATAACGGTACACTGATGGTAAGTGGTGCTAACAACTTTGATTGTATCTATTTGATTTCAAATGTATATATTATTATCGGGGACAATGGATTGCAACCGTGATTATAGTATCTGTTTCAAAAAAAAATAAAAATTAAACCCTACATATTAGAAAATATTTTTTTTAACCATTAAATTCTCTGATCTTTGAATGAGAGACACGCATAATGCATTTACTGTTTCCTATGGCGTTTAAGGATTTGCTAAAATAAGACAGGAAGCGGGACTTGTTTGGTGTTATGTAATATTTTTCTGCTGAAAGTCCTGTCTGTAAACATGCTAGATTTTTTAAACTTTTGCTATGAATGTTTGGAATGTTAACCTTGAAAATCCTTGCCATATGTCGATACTAATTTTATTTGGTACTATTGGAGCTTTTTCTTGAAATATTTATTAAAATGGCCTTGAAAATTGTTTTAATTTTGTTATTTCAAACAGTCCTACAACCGAGAATTTGGTTCTCACAAGAAGCCAGAACAGACGCAAGAGTGTGCTATGTACAAAATCGGAAGTTGCAGCCGTTGTGGAGAGAAGGCAGATGGCAAAGACTGTTTGGTTTGTGATTCATGTGAGGAGATATACCATGTGTCCTGTATTGAGCCGGCTGTGAAAGAAATAATACCCCACAAAAGCTGGTATTGTGCCAAGTGTACTGCTAATGGGATTGGATCTCCACATGAGAATTGTGTACTATGTGAAAGGTTAAATGATGAACCAAATGACATAGATGGTGATGAAAACTTTCCTCCAATCAAGGAAACAAAAAATGCATTTGAAGAAAATGCAAATCACACCTCTGATGGGATTAAAGTTTCTGTAGGTGAGAAAACAACACCCATTTGCAAAATTTGCAGAACTGAAGCGGATGGTAAAAAGATAAAAAAGATAAAAATATGTGGCCATAAGTTTTGCTCCAACAAGTACTACCATGTAAGGTGTTTAACAAAGAAGCAGTTAAAGTCATATGGTCACTGTTGGTACTGCCCTTCTTGTTTATGCTGTGTTTGCTTAATTGATCGAGATGATGATCAGATTGTTATCTGTGATGGGTGTGAACGTGGATATCACATCTATTGCTTGACACCTCCACAGGCTTCTATTCCAAGCGGGAAATGGTTCTGCAGACTCTGTGATGCTGGGATACAAGCAATTCACAATGCTAAAAGGGCATATGAATGTAACGAGCCAAGCAGAAAAGGGAAAGATGCTGCTAAGCCAAATGCTAAACTTGAAAAGAAACACAGAAATAAACGAGCAAGAGAATTGGAAAGAGGTGGTGCAATGGACATGCTTTTAACCGCAGCCAATACTCTGATTTGAGGAGAAAGAGGCTGCAATCCAAATTGAGTCGCAGACAACATGAATTTTGTGGAGGACTTTGTTAACCTTCGAGTTATTGTTTAACTTTGTTAACCTTCCAGTATTATGTTGACTGATAATACCCCGTATCTTACATTTGCTGTATTTTTTGATGACTGATATTTTGTAGGCTGTAAAACTATTAAGATCTCCTGACTTTTTTGATACCTGACATGGAAAGACATGACTATAGAGGCTAAAGAGCTGAAGGCATAATCTGAAAATGCTGTATTGTAAGAGAATAGGTCAGATACTACTTATGAACATGGTTTCCTAGGTTGCATAATCAATTTCTGTTATTTTGAAAATGGAAGGAATGAATGGTTTTTCCTCCATTGTTTAGAATTGAATAATTCAATATGGATGTCATTTCAGCAGGGATTAATATTTACATCCAAACTAAAATCGTGCTTCGGGTTTTAATTTTAAAAATATTAAATTCTACTAAAATAAAGAACTAAGGAGAAAAAACCAGCACCCACGTAAATGACATTCGTTAAGCACATAAGGAAAGCACTAGAGAGTGAAATACCAAAACTAGCCCCACAATCCTAAATGAAAGCGTACTAGTCGGTAAAATCTCAATACATTGTATTACTTTTCAGACATCTATAGCTTTACTATTACCATATTATCTTTTATTGTATTTTTAGTAGTTAAAATAAATTCTATTTTAAAATAATAAATTAATGTAATCGGTTTTACATGATTGAAAATATAATATATTCAGTATTTCAAAAATTTAAGCATTAACTCAGCCCTATATAAGTTGAAATTACAACGTTTTGTATTTAAAAAGTTACTTTGAAATCCTTGAAATTAAACCGTACTTCAAAGTTTATCTATTTTTTATTTTATTTCAGTAAGTACTAAAGTAAATTGTACGTAAATAACTTGGATGTCTATTTGAAAAGAAAGTGTGACATTCCAAATTTAAAATTACTCGTGTTATTTATACAAATTATAAACCCATACAAATATAAGTTTTTCATAAATTATAACAATAACATCGTGTGTTCTAAAAGAAAAAATCATATATATAATAGAAAATAAACTATAAAATTTACACAAACATTAATAAATATTGATAAATTTTAAATAAAAACACATGTGGTTTATCATAAACCATCTCAATATAATTTGACATTTTTTTGGAACATTTGTATTTAATTATTTTCATTGGCGATTATTCTAAAAATATGGTGTATCTTTTACAAGGGAAGACATAAGCCTTTGGTGCATTAAAAACTTTTAAAACAAGAGTTGGAAGGAGAAGTTAGAAGTCTTTGCTGAATTTAAAACTTTCAAAGCAAGAGTTAAAAGTAGAAGTCATAAGCCTTTGGTGCATTTAAAACTTTCAGTTGAAAAAAAAAAGAGTAGGAAAGATCACTAAAACTCTATGAACAAATCGTGAAGAGCATGACATCAAGAAAAAGTTTATAACGAGAGGTAAAATAGTATAATTCTTAACATAGTCAGAAGTTTGCTAACACAAGGGTGAGTTCCAAAGGTGTTTTGACCTAAAGTTGTAAATTGTAGTGTTCATATTCTAAAAGGAAGCCCATCTTTTGCTGTTCAAAACATGACACTTAAGGAGGCTTGGAGTGAAAGGAGATCGACCGTAGATCATTTCAAAATTTTTGCGGGTTGGGTATACCCATATTCCAGATGAGAAGAGAAAGAAACTCGAAGACAAAGGAAAAATGTTGATAGTATGATTATATGTTGATGATTTGAAAATTATATCACCAAGTTTCACGAATTCAAAATGTCCATGATGAATGAATTTATGAATTTGAAATGTTTGATATATAGGTTTGATGCATTATTTTTTAGGTATAAAAGTCATTCAATTAGAATATGAGATTTTACTATCTCAGAAGGGAAAATATTAAACAGGTTTCAAATGAGGGATTACAACTTAGTTGAATGTGACACAAAGCTACATAAAGATTATGATAGAAAAAAAGGTTGATAACACATATTTCAAGAAAAATAGTTGGCATCCTAACGTATCTTATTGCAACTAGGCCAGACATCATGTATACGAGGTTATTGTCAAAAAGAATTCTTCCCTATTTATAAGGAACTCATAACTTCAGGTATTTTATAAGAAAGGCGAAACATGTGCTTTGATTAGATTTACAAACAATGATTTTGCAAGTTATTTGGATGTTAGAAAAAACACATCTAATTTTGTCTTTATGCTTGGAACATGCACTATTTCACGGTCTTTTACAAAACAACTAATTGTTACTTTATCCAATGGTAAAGCTGAGTTTGTTGCACCTATATCTTGTATTTGTCCAACCATATAATTGAGGAAAATTCTTGAAGACCTAAAATTTAAGAAAATAAAGGATATTATAATTTTTTATGACAATAACTCTTAAGAAGTGGACTTTAAGCCTAACACAACCTTACAAAATCGGCTTGTAAGGTGAGGTTTGCACTCACTTATTGAAAGGTTTTATCTCTAGTCGATTTAGAATCTCCAACTCACCCCCTCACATCCCCCTCGTACCAAGATTGTACCAAGATTATTCAACTCGTGCATAAGACTACATATTTAAGGATGACCCGATCGCAGATGGCCCGATTGACCCAACTTTGAAATGACTCTGATACCATCTTGAAAAGTGGACTTTAAACCTAACTAAATATTATGAAATCGACTTGTAAGATGAAATTTGCACCCACTTATATATTATTGAAATGTCTTATTTCTAATCGATTTGGGATCTCCAATAATAAATTAAAATCAAATTATAAAAAAAAATTAAGTCTTTTATAGAAGAAAAATATTGATGTGAAATTTTATTAGTTAAGAGATATTTACAAAGAAAAAAAAATTACTTTAATTCATTGCAATGATGAAAATAGTCACTAACATATTCATCCAGACCTTAACAAACTACTTATTCTTGAAGTTGAGTGATCTCCAGTATCAAGGATTTAAATTAGTCAATTTAAGAGAGGAATTGTTAGAATAATAATTTATTGAATTGATAAACTGAATCAATTATTAGTAACCAAATTATTAGAAAGCAGCCATGGTGTATTCTATGTTCTATATTGCGAATTCCAGTCTTTTATATATGTTAGTTATCTTTATTTTTCAGTTTTTTTAGAGGATAAATTTATTGGTTTCTTAAAATGCTTATGATATTGTGATATTTCTATTTAAAAAGACCATATAATTCTGAATAAAATATAAAAAAGAGAAAATTTTCTAACAATATACATCTAAAAATTATAACAAAATGCAACCGACCTACCAACTTCCAAAAAATGTCGGTTCAAAAACTAAATAATTCAATTTATTAAGAATCGGACAATATATTTAATATATCATAAATAGGAGTATAAAAATCTATAACAAACAAATTCAATACTAACCATTAAATAATAAAATTTACTATCACTTACGAAACCTATATTTTTTATAAAATAACATTACATAGCTAACCTGGAGGGATGACTTTGGCATGGACATGTAGCATGGTGGCAGCAGCCTTACGTGGTGGTGACAACATCAAAGAACAGCAAGAACAACTATGCATTAAAGAATAAGCAGTGTAAGATAAAAGAACAGTGCAATGCGAAAAGAGGCACTTGACACCTAATAGTAAATATATCTCATATATTATACTAATTTTAGATGTTGACACTTATTTACAAAAATGTAGTTGTTTCACTTTTTTAATGACAATTTTGCAATAAGTGATGCGGTATTTACAATGTTATTTTCTGCTTTTACACTAATGACAACTTTCTTTTAATGATATCTTTCTAATAAAATAATATGCAGTTCAATTCAACAGCAAGAAAAAAAATCTAAATATTTTTTTTTATTATGTCTTTTTATTCGCTAACTTAATGATTTAAGTCAACTTTTCTTACCTACGATCGTACATCCTTCAAATAATTTTCCTAAAAGCTTCTAAAAAAGTTAAGAAAGTGTTAACATACTGTACAAAACATAATTCATAAATATACATCACAATAAATCTAGGTCGAGAAAGATACATATATTTGACACATATATTCTCAAATACAAAGGAAGCAAAATTGAGGAAACGTACAAGAAAAATAAAAAAGGAGTTGAAAATTGCTAGAACCTGAATAAAACTGAACACTGGAGAATAGAGATCGATAGAGTTAATGCTCATATACACTCACTCACCCATCAAGAAGCCAATTCTAAAAATAAGATTAATTAGATAAAAAAGGAAATGGATCATCATTCTCTTTTTAACTGATTCAGGAGGGGCTTGATTGGTTCTCATGATTAGTAGAACTCTTGACCATTTTGTGCTTGTTTGTTAGTCTGTTAGCAGTTTCTGTTTTACGCAGTTGCTGATTTCCTTTGTATAAATTTATTTTCGTTTCTCTGTTATTTTCGCTCAACATGATGAATCCTTTCTCCCATTCTTTATGCAATTTAAATAATTGATGGCCAAAGAATCTTTAAAACAAACTTGAGGAATATAACATGAAAGAGTAACACACAATTCGAGTCTAAGGAGAAATTTCATACCCAATAAAGCAAATACCCCAAAAAGAAGATGAAGAAGAACCCCTTCAGTTTGTGAGTGGATTGACGTGCCATCATTCATCAACATCACGATGACGACATTAGTGTATTGGGGCGAGGATGAGAACTAAAGTGGGACTGATAAGTCGTCCTTTTGCTTCCATCTGAGCATGAAAGATTGTCTCTTTCAGGTGTTCAAGTGTCTGATATGGACTTAGAATGGTTAAAGTGAAAGATTCACCATGAAAATACGAATTTAAGCGAAAGAGAGTGAGGAAATCGTCGAAGGTTTCAAGGAAGAGCAAGCATTGAGTGTGGAGGAGGTTTATGAAGAGAAGTTGTAGTGTTCATCGGAAGAGAAGTGAAAGGGTGGAGCAGAAAAGATAACAGTGTGGAAGTTACACAGAAGCGAACGATTTAGTGAAACATTAATGTTTGGGATATGAACGTTCTGGAATAGAAAGGATGCAATTTTCTGTTAAACTTTTATGCACAGTAGAAGGTTGAACAAATGTAATAATTCTCTTATACATCAGTCAAAGCTTCAATATTAGAAATTATTGCAGATTGGTTAAAAGTATAACTGATATATAAATATTTACATAATCTAGAAAGTTTCGCCACGTTAATCTCTATCTCAGTTATCAAAAAAACTTTGGTGTAGAAATTCGATACAAAATACTATTTTTAGTAGTGTAAAAGAAAGAAATATTGGGTATGGGAGAATAATTTAGAAAAACAACTTAACTAGATTCAAATATCAAGCTTCTTTATTATATCACAAAAGGGGTAGTTTATCAAAACCTAGATAATAATGAAAAACTTAGGTAAAGTAAGTTGTACATGTTGTACACGTCGACGTGATTTTATTTTATTCTTGATAGTTGGTGTATAAGTGTACATATCCACACACAATGATAGGTTCTAGATGTTTGGATCCATGGCGGCGCTATGCAAGACAATGGTCTCCATGGTCAAGCCAGGGCCAAAACCATATAAGACACCCCACTTTAGTCCTTCACCAGTACTAGATTTCCCTTTCTCCAAGGACCACCTTCTCATCTCATCCAGTATGAACAGCACACATGCACTCGACATGTTTCCATACTCTTTCAGAACTTGTTTAGTTGCTCTCAGTTTCTCAGGGTTCAACCCTAGCGTTGCTTCTATCTGCTTCAAGATTGCAGGGCCACCAGGGTGAGCAACCCAAAACAAGGAGTTCCAGTCACCGATCCCAAGTGGGTGGAAGGCTTCTTCAAGGCTTTGCTCTATGTTCTCTCCAATCAACTGAGGAACGTTGTCCTTGAGATGGAAGGTTAGCCCCACCTCACGCAAGTGTCCTTCGATTGCCCCCTCGGAGTGGGGTAGAATTGTCTCCGATGCTGAGACAAGGTGGAACAGTGGTCGTTCGATGGACGTGTCAGGATCAGATCCAACGACCACGGATGAAGCTCCATCTCCAAAGAGTGCTTGTCCCACCAAGGAGTCCAAGTGTGTTTCACAGGGTCCACGAAAGGTGACCACTGTGATCTCAGAACACACCACCAGAACACGTGCTCCGACATTATTCTCAGCTAGGTCTTTAGCGAGACGAAGCACGGTGCCACCAGCAAAACAACCTTGGTGGTATAACATGAACCTTTTGGTGGATGGTTTAAGGCCTAAGAGCCTCACAAGTTGGTAATCAGCACCTGGCATGTCTACACCTGAGGTGGAGCAGAATATGAGATGAGTGATGTCTGATCTTTTTCTGCCCCATTCCTTTAAGGCTTTAGATGCTGCCTTCTCACCAAGCTTAGGAACCTCCTCAACTAATATATCTTGGCGTGCATTCAGGGATGGTTCCTCGTAAGTGCTTATGTTAGGGTTTTCTTTCAGCATTTTTTCAGTCAGGTGTATGTACCGTTTCTCTATCATCGACTTCTCACCTGTTATTCACACAAAAAGCCTCCTTCATATCTCGTTTTTAAATCAAATTCAAGTGAATTTTATTATATAAATCCTTATATTTGGAAAAAATACATGTTTCCCTTAATTGGGAAATGGCATGTTGTCAAAAATAATTAACATTCTTTATGTTGATTTTTGTTAAAAAAGAGTTCTGGACATCCCAATATAAAGAGAGTAAAATATCCATGTGATATAGTCATGGATACTTCAAAATAGTAAAAAAACACCACAAAACCATACAATGATATATAACTTATGATGTACCATTTTTGTTATTTAATACTTAATGAAATAAAAACCAGTAAAGAAAAATATTTTAATAGATATTTGCGTTTTAGTTGATATTTATCTATCTTTTTATGAAGATATATCTAAAAAAGGAAAAGAAAGACAGTGACCCTACAAAAAAATCCAATAATCGTTCAAATTTTGTAGGTTTTTATTTTATTAAATACTAAATAATAAAATAACATATTATAAGTCACATTTAATTGTTCTTTATTGTTTGAGTAATCATATTAAACTCGGTTTAATATTATTGTGATGTATTTTTTTTTATATGATTTTTTTTATTTACAAAAATAGGAAATTAGTGTTTACATGACATATTTTTAATTAAAATCGTGCTTATACATCAAAGAAAATAAAATGAACATCCTATCAACTTTACGAGGAAGCAAAAAATTTCAACCAATAGCAACAAATATCAACTAATGAAATAATATCTTGATGTCACAACTTTTGTTTTATCTTTTTTCTACTTAAATTAAAAGGTTACGAAATCTTCCCATCGTCGAATGATTTCTTTAAACAAATTAGCTATTTTCATAAAAAAAAATCATAAATACATAAAAAAAATATTGCACAGCACAACGTATTTTAACCCTTAGAATCATTCCTTATTTTTTCTAATATTTTTCATTGAGATGGGCGAATCCAATTTTGTATGCATACATACACTTTTTTGACTTCTTCACGTCTGCATGAAACCGTGGGTTTATACATGTGATGCATGAAAGGATCCATAATATAAAAAAAAAAAAAAAAGGCAAAAGTTGAACATGCAAACACAGTGACATGATATCATTATCAAAATGAGATGGTGCATGAATTTGTAGAGAATAACGTTGATCTTACATATGCGCTTTAACTTGGCCTTGAGTTGGGGCATGTGATCGCTCTTGGTGACTCGAAAGTAATAATCAGTGAAGTCAGATTGATAAATGCAGTGGGATGGAGTTGCGGTGCCAATGGCCAGTATGGTGGCTGGGCCACGAGCTCTTTGTTTCTCTCGGATTTCCTCCAAAAGTGCCATTTGGTTGCACAAGCTTGATGACCTAAATTATATAACCAAGCAAATCAATTACACTGTATAAGATGATTAGAGCAAAACCCTTTGCATCTATTTATAGTGGGATTCTCATAACGTAATCTCAGTAATATGCATGCATGTGCAATGAAGGGTTGGTGCCCGCCACGTGCCTCAGCTGCTGGGTTTATGTACATATATAATTATTCATCTACTTATCCAAAGTGAGAAGAAAAATCTACCAAAAAATATGCAGTCCATTGCACTTCATGTATGCCATTGGTTTATACGAAATTTTTGTTCATATAGCTATCTTCATACTCTACGTCTTTTCTCTTCTCTATCCGTTGCATAACCAAAAAAAATGTAACATGTATTCATGATATTTTTATTAATTAATTCTAGGTTTTACAGAATTTCTTTACAACCCATTTTCGTTTCACATCTCTTGGGTGTAAAGATTGTGTAATTATATGTACAGTAATAAATTCTAGTCATGAAAAGGATGTCAACTTAACTTAACCAAATACTGTCTTTCAATGCTAATAAAATATATTAAAATACGAATATCAGTGAATAAAAACAAACGATATTCATCTCATGTAATTATAGAAGGATTTTATACATAATTAAGAAAAAGATAAATACATAATCAAATATATATATATATATATATATATATATATTAAGAAAGTCTAATAAATAAATAAATTTCATATGCGTTTAAATGAGGTAATAGACCTTAATTAATTCTTATACAAAATTACAAGTCCAATAAATAATTGGTTATAAATAACATTATTAGAACCAGAAGACAGACAATTTTAAATATTCAAGCTTAAGGATCATCACATCTAGCTCTTCAGTAGAAGAATAATAATATTTCTTTCCTCATCTGTAGATTATTAGTTTTGGACTGCCTCAATTTGACACAACTATCATACTTAGTCGATCATGTAAGTAAGATAACATCAACAACATTGTATGTGTATACTAACTTTTATTTTATCCTTTTCTTGTTACTTCTTCCAAGAATATAATCAAAAAAATTATATATACTCTATTTTTTTATTCAACAATAAAAATTATATTCTATTTGTTATATTTATCTTTATTCAGATAAGACTAACTTAAAGACTAGATATTTATAACGATATGATAGCTGTTTAGTAGTAAATTTTATAATAAATTTATTAAATTTCGTTAAGATAAATTATAAATGATTATAATATTATATAAAAAAAATATTAATTTTAAGTTTAATTTAATCTTATAAAATTAGTTTGTAAAACAATATTTTTTAATAATTTTTAAACAGAGTGAAAAAATATATATTAAAATAACATGTTGAGTTTTGAGGTGCCAACTTAATTAATATCTCAAAATTTATAATTATACCTAATATAAATTTTATATAAAAAGATATACATATTAGAAAATATGTAAGAAATATTTTTCTAAATTGAATTAGAATGTTAATTTTATATATGATTTTTTAAAAAAAGTTATATATTTTTACACCTAAAACAACCATTTAACTATATTAAAATAATATGAAGTAAAACGGTGGAGTATCTCTCTCACACAAAATATACATAAAAGTTTGATAAAATGTTTTCTTTAATTTTGAACAATAGTTTTGAAATATTTGTAAATAAAAAGAAAGAATAGAAAAAATACATGTATATAATTATATACAGTACTAGAAATATTTGATGTTTGAATCAGAAGATTGAAAAATTACTTATAACATAAATATTTGTGTAATTATATCCGGATAAAATTTGCTTACACCTGTAAGAGATATTGTTGAAGTAATTTAAATTAACTGAATAAATATCTTTATCAAATCACTTGTCCAAATTGTACACTTCATCCTTTCGTATCATGCACACACGTTTTCATATACTGACATCATACGAATAAACATTATTCTTAATGATCAAAATTGTCTTAAATGGAGTTGTTTCCAAAAAAATTATATCATTCATAAAAACAAAAATTAGATAGCATGTTTACGATAGTATGACATTATTTTTCATACATATGAATTGTATGAACTATTTTATTTCAGGTTGACACGAACTCTCTCTTACCTTAATTAGCACTCTAGTTATTGTATATAATTTTTGTATAAGAAAATTATATATTAATACTATTTTTCTTCCAAAGAACTTCACATATATGACTCATTACATTATAAATCATATAGGTAAATTTTATCTGCACACACACATTCAGATATTATTTGACCACTCTTCTTTCAAAGGTATTTTACGTAGAACTGTGCAAGACCTCAACCAACTAGTTGGACCATCTTAATTTAATCTACAAATGATCTTGGCCATCTCAGTTATGAGACAAGTTAGTTTTTTAAAAAATTGATGCCATCAAAATTTAAGAAATATATGAGGTCACATATAACCTGTTGATCATAAACTTTATTCAGATCACGGGAAGAGATAAAAATATAGGAAATTGGGAAAATCAAAATTTAGGAATGGATTATCATAATCCCGACCCAACCATCTTTCACTCATGTCTGGTTCTTCAAATGACTAAATGTGTTTGATTTAAGATTTGAAATTTCGGAAATGAAAAATTAGTAAAATGAAAGTTATTCAGTGATTACTTAATAAATTACAGAGACGAGAGTGGGTGGAAGAAAGACCTCATTTATAAATAAAAACTTATAAATCATCTCATTTTCTAATTATTTTCTCTCTCCCTCTTTATTTTCTTTCAATTTCTTTATTAAATTAAACATGTAATTGCATGAATATGTCAGTACTGTCATCCATCATTTGATATGTTTTTTTTTTTTTTTTTTTTTTCATTTTTTT
>Ga0209489_102062_pt1 | contig 41290 bp, 21 predicted proteins | sample SiratrowhiteBW_FD_187527 | JGI IMG/M metagenome (GOLD analysis project Ga0209489, IMG submission 187527) | Root nodule microbial communities of legume samples collected from California, USA - Siratro white BW (SPAdes) (version 2) | ecosystem: Host-associated > Plants > Roots > Nodule | place...
TATATATCTATTTATATATATATATATATATATATATATATATATATAACTCATCTAAACATGTGAAAAAAACACTTTTAATTAACCGGACCTATATGAAACTTCATTCATTGATAAATAGAGTTATGAGAACTTGAAAAGTTTCAAATAACACTTCTTATGGAGTGTAATAAAGTTACATTTTGTTTTATTGTTTGAGTTTGAAGACAAATTTATAAAATTCAACCCTTATTATGAATAAAAAATGAATCCTCTTCACGAGTATTTTTTGAACCCATCTTAATTTTGACCTAGAATCTTTATATTGAAATATATATATATATAATGTTTAATTTTTTAAATTAGGCATAAGAAGGAAGATGAATGCATAAATATCCCTCTCATTCTCCGTCCTATTTATTTGTGTAATAAATTAGTAAAATATCTTAATTTTTTTAGATAATATTATTTTTTATTGTGATTTTAAATAGTTTTATAAAAAAAATATTTAATTGAGTATATCTATTCATTTAAGAAAATAAAAATAAAACAAACATTTTATACTAAAAAATGAAAATAAATTTTTATTTCGAGGATAAAATTAGAATAATTAAAACTTATTATCATTCCTATCAAAATTTATATACTTTTTTCCAGTTTAGTAATTAAAAGAGGACAAAACACTAATAAGAAACACATATTAAGATTCTAAACACTTTCGTGAATAATTAACAGTATTTATATTTTAAAATTATTAAATATTATTTGGTATTATTTTTTAATCATCAAATATTTAAAATTAAATAATATTATTTTCACAAAATTTAATATTAAATTTTATTTTCTAAAAGTAGTGTAATACCCTAGAAAAAATAGCTATAGAATAAAAATTAACATAGAATTTAGTTTTAGAGATAAATAAGATAACACCTATTTTTTTTTTTAACAGAAAAATTGTTTAAGTAAATAAAAGTTAGTTATTTACTTTTATAACAACCACCAACTTTCTCTCTTTAAGAAGATATTCTATTTCTAAGAAGATATTTTACCTCTCTAAGTTTATTCTAATAAAAACTACCAACTCTCTCTCCTTAAGAAGATATTCTCTCTCTAAGATGATATTTTATCTCTCCAAAAAAATATTCATATTCTGTTTTATTCTAATGAAAACTACCAACTCTCTCTCTCACTAAGAAGATATACAGTCTCATATCATAGCTTATCAGATTGACAATCAGAGGACATCCCTAGATTCCTAGCGCTGAGTAGATCTAAGAGTGTCCGATTAGATTCTTGAACAGAGTTAGATTGCCCGTGATTTTAAGGTTTTTGAGTATCTCTACTCTATAGAGGTAAGGGAAGCTACTTTCGTGTATTTTTATAAATATTATAATTACTTGTTTAGTGAATTTGGGTAAGGGAAGCTAGTTTGAATGTTTTTAATAAATATTATAATTACTTATTTTGTGAATTTGGGTGAGGGAAGCTAGTTGCATATTTATTTTTATAAATATTGTAATTATTTGTTTATATATGAATTGGATGAATTTGAATTGAATGGAATGAATGCTTATGTATGGTATGATGTAGTATCAATGTTTGTATTTGTGAATAATGTGGTGTGTGATCGAGACTACTCGTATCCTGACTCTACTAGTCATTGGAATCATAGATGACGATGACTAGGTGGTGAGAGTCGAAGGAGTTCACATCCTGACTCTACTAGTCATTGGAATCATAGATGACGATGACTAGGTGGTGAGAGTCGAAGGAGGTTCACATCCTGACTCTACTAGTCATTGGAATCATAGATGAAGATGACTAGGTGGTGAGAATCGAAGGAGGTTTAATCTGACTCTACTAGTCATTGGAATCATAGATGAAGATGACTAGGTGGTGGGAGTCGAAGGAGGTTCATATGAATGCTCCACGGTGTGAAAAAAAACCGATTGGACCAGATCATATGGATTAATAGATTCACGTGACTGCGCTACGGTGTGAAAAATAATCGGTCAGACCAGATCATGTGGGTTAAAGGATTCATATGACCATGCTACGGTGTGAAAAAGAACCGGTCAGACTGGATTATATGGATTGTGTTTATATAACCGCGCTACGGTGTAAAAAAGAACTGGACAGACCGGATCATATGGATTAAGTTTATATGACTGCGCTACGGTGTGAAAAAGAACCGATTAGACCAGATCATATGGATTACGATTATATGACTGCGCTACGGTGTGAAAAAGAACCGGACAGACCAGATCATATGGGTGTCTTATGAGTGTGATGGGTGATGTGTTAGTGATGATATTTGAATATATGAGATGAGTTATGAAAACTTGATTTGTTGTTGTTTGGTTGGAATAGAAATTTAATTTATGAAAATACAATTTTTAAAACGCTCTAGCTTACCCTTCTTTTTGTGTGTTGTTTGTTTTGTTTTTAAATCTGCGATGATCGTGTATATTACACGTGAGCAGAGGATTTAACAGGTAGTGTGAATCTCCAGTGAATTGATGGAGAAACTTTATTTTATTTTATTTTATTATAATTTTGTGAAGATATTTCTTTTAAATCTTATATGGAGAAGTCTATTTTGAAACATATATGAATGAATCTATGAATATTTATATTTTGTTCTTATATAATTTTTATGTAATAAAGTTTCTATTATATAAAAAATATAAGATGTTACAATTTTTATGTATTAAAAACTTAACTAAGTTTTAAGTTTTCAATATATTATTCGTTTTTGTTTTGGGAATTCAATTAATCGTTTTCTTCAAATTAAGTACTTAATACATTACAAAGTATTGTTTAAGTATATAATAAAATATTTATGCATATTTTGTTCTTAACATTATATTGTCTCTTTTTATTACTCTTGAAATATTTTAAAATTTTTCTTACGGCCTCTCAACTTGATTTTTCTGATCATAATAATTAACATGTTTTTCTTTTATCATATGGTGAACGTAAATCATTCCTTAACATTTTAGATCATGTCACACATGTTTCTACTTAATTGTAAAATTTTTAATATTTGAATTCTGTATTTTTTTTTAATATTTTGTTATTTATACAATTACTTAATATGACTTAATATTTAAATATTTACATCCATTATTTCATTAATATCATATATTTATAAGTGTAAATTTAAATTTTATTTAATATTTTACTGTAATTTTTTTATAATATGTTTTTTTATTTATTTATAGTAAATAAAAATTATTAATATTTAAATTTTAATTTTTATATTTGAAGTTATTTTTATTTTTATAAAATATTTCAATTTGAAATTAAAAAATTATAAAATATTTTCTTGAATTTATTTTACAACTCTTTTGTAAAGTTTATGCGGTACTTATACGAGATGAGAGAGACATGTTAGACCACAAACCATTTTCGACGAGATAATGTACCTTCTATATATTAAGTACTTTAACTTTATTGAAGCCTAAATTATCCTATTTAAATTAGGATTTCAAAATAAATAATAATAATTTGATTTAACTATGAAAGATATTTTAAAAAATTAAATTAAAAGATTCAAATTTTAAATTTCTTGTAATTTTTAAAATTCTTCATTGGTACACCATATGAAGGATTAATGGTTCATTTGGTTTCTATGGTTATATACATTTCATTTTCTGGTTTCTATTTAAAATTTATTCATTTTAGTACTTACACGTTTCATTCTAATACTTTTTAGTAGTACTATTTTTATTCTATTATGTCCTTACCATTTAAACTTTATAAAAATTAAATACCATATGTAGACTAGAAGCGATATCATTCGAATATAAAGGCTAAAAAATATATTTTTTTTTAATATGGGAGCAAAATGAATCAAATATTATGGTTGTACTAATTTTAAAGTAAACATGGTGAAAGTGCTCCAATTTTAATATTCTTTAAAGTCCTTTCTTCTTGATAAGAGTAGAGATAGGAATGAACATTATAAACAAATTCTGAATCTTAGTTAATAAAGGGAATATAAGAGTCAAAAAATTAAGATTAAAATTTATATTATATTTGACATGTTAATTTTATTATAAAAAAAATACTGAAATAACTGTGAGCGTTGATCAAACATAAGATGTAAATAATATTAATTAAATCCGCTTGAAATGGATTATAAAAATACAGAGAAATAGAATCGGTTAAACAGACTCAAAAGCCGATTTTATTAAGAAATTTTTGAAAAAAAAAAAGAATTACATCAGCTTGATCGACGCAAAATCGATGCAAAATTGACGATTTTTAAATTAATTATATTTAAATGTGTCGATTAGTTCCACGTGAAGAATTGTGTTGACCAAGCAGTTGTAAAATAATTATTATTTTATTAGATAGTATTAATAAAAAAAATTAATAATTGAAAAAAAATTGGATTAATAATAATTTATAAGAGAAGTAAATAAATTGAGTGAAAAAAATAAAAATAAAAGTATTTTAGAATAAGTTACATTTAAATTATAAAAATTTGAATTATTTTATATATAATATGAAATAGAAGTGTTAATATTAAACTATAAAACTGTATAAAGATTAAAAAAGAAAAAAAAAACAATGACAAGATATAAGTTTGTAAATGAAAATAATTATTGAAAAAAATAATAATATATAATTGTGAAATTCTTTTGTTAATATTTTATTAAGTTATGTTTAAAATAGATATTGCACAATAAAAATATAAAATTATTAAAAAAGAAGTAGAATAAGATAAAAGTAATGTATTAAAAGAAACATCATTTATTATTAATTTGATTATGACAAAAAATAAATTAAATTGGATGAACTTTTTAGTAAGTTTTACGTTATTAACTAAGAACTTTAAATAATATGTAATAAAAATGAGAAGATAAAAAAATTGAAAAAAATAAAAAATGAGAAAGAATAAAATTTTGTAATAAAATAATAGGTAAAAATAGTAGTTTAAAATAAATGCAAATGAGTGAGAAAAACAAAGTTTGTAATATTTTTCATATAGAAAGATTATATAAACATATATTTATGATATTTGAAGCCTAAAATATTAATGAATATAAGTTATAACATGTTAAATCATATTTTACTAGTTAAAATACAATGTAGTGTGTGTATTAAGTACATATGATTGTATAAATATGTTTTATTATTGAAAATATTGATTATAGTGACACATAATTAACCTATATGATTGAATTAATATTGAAGTTCGAAATGTTGAATAATAGATACTTAGATACAATATCTAAATAAAGATTGTAAACTTTATTAATATTTTAAACTTGTACTAAGACATTAAAGTGAAATATAAATTAATTGTGATTGAATTGAATTAATGCAAACATATCGTAATTAAGTTAATTAAGTTTATTTGTATTTATGAATTAGAAATAAATATTATACATAAATATTATACAAGAATATTAATAATATGTGATAAAGAAGAAAATAAATATAAGTTGAAGTTATGATTTACGAGATAAGTCATACAGTTAATCTAATTACCAACAAAAATAATCAAAACTAATATATTATGGGCACTATTTAAGATGTTGTTATATATCATAGTAAAAAAAACATTTAATACTTGTTGATTTTAACATTAAAATTATTGATTTTTGAATTATAAGTAAGACAAAAGTAACTTATAGTAATATTAATTTTATATTATAAGAATAAAATAAAGATGACTTGTGATAATTTAGAGTTTTATATTTTGTTTATTGTTACTATATTTACTATAAATAATAATTAACAATATAATTCATAAATTAATGATTTAGATTAATAATTTTAGTGAATATTTAGAAAATTGTGTTAGAAGAGAAACAAGTTGACGAGTGTATCTTTATATACTAGAAGGAGAGTGTTAAAGTTATGTATTTCATTAAATTTTACTAATTGTAAACATATAATAATTGTAATTTATGAGTATTAGATAATTTTGCAGTTCAATATTTATACTCCAAAATATGTGATTAATTATTAAAAAATCAATTGCATAATAAACCCATCTAAGTAAGTTAATTTTTTTTTATGTATTTTAATTTTATTGTATTATCATGTAATTAAAGAATTAATGGTAAGTTAATATATATTATTGATCATTTTTAAATAATGATAATATCATATTTTAAATATGTTGTGATTAGTGGAAAAAAATAACCTCAACCTTGAATTACTTAATTACATCTAAAATATTTATCATGTGTAGGATAAATAAATCTTAAAAAATAAATATATCGAAAGTTGCGTCGACCTAGCCCACATAATAGGTCATTAAACTTCGCATCGTCCTGACCCACACTGTACTTGACGCAGGTCTCCATTTAATTAGGGTTCACTTTTCCCACTTTACTTTCACAATTTCTTTTGCTTTCAGCTTCCCGCGTGCGCTGATTTTCTTCCCATTTCCCATTTCACAAAATCCACCCTCACTGCTCACAATCTTGGTTCTCAACTCAAAGGTTCACACTGTGGTAGAGATCATTGGACATGCACCAATTATTTGGCCAGAAAAGGTGTCCATAAACGTCTTCAGTGGGGTTGGGCATTACGTGAGGCGTTGGGTCCGTCTTCTCTCCCGCCGGTGGCGTTGCCGTCTTCTCTTCGTTGAGGTCTCTCCCATCCAGGTCTATCCCGCCGAGGTGTTCATTGAGAGTGCCTTATTCACTATCATCGCGGTGCTTGAGGTGGGTTGCAATTTTGTTTGATTTTTATGAATCTTTTGCAATTCTATGTTTAACTCTTAACAATTTTTTGCAGTTCTGTGTTTGATTGACATTTTGTAATGTTGGTTTTGAATGGTTAATTTTTGTTCGTGACTTTGGAAGATGAGGGTAGCCTAGAGGATGTTGTGCGTTTTCTGAAGGTAGCAAAAAGGGTGTAGGGTGCTGTGCCAAAAAGGTGCTATGCGTTTTCTGAAGGTAGTCGAGATGGTAAGTTTTTAAATTGGATTATTTATGTTTGGGTATGACATTAAGAAATATAATCTGTTGTGTTCATGATTGTATAATTTGTTTGTATAATTTGTTGTTTTGTGATGGTTGAATTTAGTTTGGATTATATTGTTTGGTGATATTTTGTTTTGAGAATGAATGGAGAGGAAGAATAAATTAAAACTGAAAGTCGTTAGATGGTAAAAAGTTGTGACTCATCAATAAAGGATCGTAATACCTACACAGATAGGTGTTTGAAACATATTAAAATTGAATTTTAAATAGTGTAGACCAATCTACTTACAGAAAATACTAAGAAAAATATTGATGAGTATGTTGAAAAGGTGCATTGGCCATTAAAATCGTGATAGCAGGGTGGAAGCGAGGGTTAACCCATAGTCATTTTTCATTTTTAAACAAAATTTGTTTTTCATTTTTAAGAATTTAGCATTAGGCCATCATGTGGGATGTGTCCCAATAGTCCCATTAAAATCTAATTATAATTGGATAACAACACTGGTTGTCCCTAATATATTGTAGTTAACTATTGTGTTTTCATGACAGTAATTAGGAAATATGTAAAAAGATTTGAAATAATTTATTTTTCAAGGATTGATTGAGCTTCTCTAACTTCAGGGACATGTAGCATTTAAGCTGGTTGTAATATTCTACAACAGTGAATGTTCGACAATAAATAACTAAAGAGAAAAATACGTGTGGTAAAGATAAGAATGGTGAGATAAAAGTGAAGACTAAGAAAAAAAGATAAAATTAGGAATGCAATTTATTTGATAGATAGTTGTAGTAGAATGTCTAATAAAGGGAATATGAAATGAGTTTATATAAGGTGGTTGTGAGAAGTGAGGCTCTGGTGAGAACGGGCCTATTGAACAACCTGTGCAAGCAAACCCTGCACAGAGTCTTCAATTATTGATGACTTTCAAATTTTAAAAGTTCAGACATTTATATTAGCCTTTTATTTAAAGTATACTTTTATTTTTTAATATTAGGGATGAAGGGCCCCAATTTTCATGTCATGATTGGAATAGGGCCTCCAAAAATTTTAAGACACCCCTAGTAAGAACATTCAGTTAGAAAAGGTAGAGGAAAAGCTAAGGAAAATTTAGGAGAAACCACTAAAAAAGACTTTACTCTAGGAGAAAATTTGGTCTTTGATGGAGTCCAATGGTTTCAATTAATTTATTATTCTATCTCATTTGCTTGGATGATACTTGGTGTAGTTGGTTGGTGATGTAGTAGAATTTTGCACTTTTCTAGGCTAGAAAAGTGCTAATTTTCCGCTTTTATTCAACAATTATATTATATACTATTAAACCCAACTTTATTTATATGCTAATAAATAGTCTGTAAAATAACTTTTGTATTATTTTCATTCTTTTAAAATTTCAACACACATTTTAAGAGTTGATTTGTCCATAAATGAGTTGATTAAGAATTGCAACATGGTGAACACTATCACAAATGCCTCCTAATATAATCTATCACAAATACTTAAATCATCATTTGGAATAAATAAGAAGCTTGTGTGAATAGTATATATGTTTCAAAATATATATGTTTAGGCCCTTGCCATCTGATGTTATAAATAAAGGTATAACATTACGGTCTATCAATAATTTTATGTTTCAGTATACTTAATAAAAGGTGTAGCATTATTATCAAGTATTTTCTTATTTATATCAAATTTTTATTTTTTTCATAGTTATTATTGAAATTATTTTCATTCTTTTACAAGTTTTTTAATCCATCAGATTGGAGAAAGACGTTTTATTTTAATTTTATATATTTGATTTTAAGTTTTATGTATTTTATTTTAATTTTTAGTTGAATTTTATTTTAAATATTGACATTTTAAAATAATATTGTAGTTGGTTACAATTACAATTTTAATTTTTTTTACAATTTCATTCTAATTGTATTTATATATATTAATATATGTAGGAAATTTTCTGTTTTTCAAGATCGGGTTAGTTTACATATTTTCATGTTATTTTTTCACCCCAATGTCATATTGTGTCGGCCTTTTAGACGGCCAAGCCATCACTATGTCTACGTGATGTTGTATCAACCTAGTCCACATATTGATATTAGAAACGATCAAGCCATCGCAATAGGCTTTAGCTGTTGCGACGGTTATGCCATCGCTAATACTAGTGTATGGACTAGACCGACGCAACATCATGTAGATATAACGATGACTTGACCAACCCAAGCTGTTACAATAGCGATGACTTTTGTAATAGCTTAGTTGTCGCTATTTGTATTAAACTAGATTAGTCCAAAAAATAGAAAATTTGCATTTACAAAAGGTAATAAATCTATAACTAATTATCCTTGACAATGGTGTTAATTACTTAAAATTTTGTGAAATCCATATTAGCTCAAAACATCGTAAATTTTACTTTGTCTGTTTTAGTGTATTATAAGATTATAAAATACAATTTAATTTCATTATAATTGATTTTCTAGGTTTATCTCCATTTCTATTAAGTCCTAAACTTTTGATAAAGTAACTATTATAAATAAAATATAAAAAACAAATTAGTTACATGTCTACTCAAAAGACAAGAAATCTCTAAGATATATAGTTAATACTAATATTTATTTAATTATTAAGCTTAAATTTGTAGGATGTTATATTATTATTGGACTTGCCTTAAATACTTACTTGAGAGAAATGTATGTTTCCTTCAATTCCAAAAAGTAATTAATTGCATGTCAAACTAGGAAGACTTATACAAGGTGGCAAATGTAAGGAGGGATGTTACAAGGACATGGAACTAACTATTATGAAGACTTACTTGAAAGACAATCAAGATGAAACAATGACTAGATCTCTTCATAGAATAAATAAAAATATTCAAGTCATTGTAGAACTCCATGAGTGTAAAACCCTATTCACCCAACAACTAACGTGGAACAACAATTAAAGAGAAGAAATTCAAGCAAAAGGACCCCTCTTAAGATTGAAACTCTAACTATTGTTTAGAGGTGAAGGATCATCTTCCAAAGAGTAAGATAAGCTTTTGGCGAAAAGAGAGAAAAACTCTTTAGATTTCAATTCTTCTACTTCTTCATTTGTTTTAAACAAATGACTAGTTCCATTTAAATGTTTCAAGTCTTTAGGACATGAATATATTGCTTTCAATGTCCAACTAAAATAAATATGTTTGTAATGTTAGTGAAGATTTTTTTTAATGTTGGATTGAGTGTCTATCACTTGGCTAAAAGTTAAAATTAATAGTTAAAAATCTCTTTATACTTAAGAGTGTAGTTACCCAAATACTACATTGGATTATAACTTATGACAATTGATTCCGTTTACATAAATTTTCCTTCATAGTTTTCTTGTTGTTAAGAATCAAACGTGTGACATTGACTGTAATATCAATAATTAAATTGAACATTTCTTATATAAGATAAAAAAATATTATAATTAATAATCATAACATAAGTTTTTCTACATGCAACCCATAACTATAAAAAGTAATTGTTAATTAATATAAATATATACGAAGTATGGTGACAAAATTTTAATGATACTTAAAAGAAAAAATGTTTTTCAAGCTAAATATCTAATCATGAAGAAATTTTATACATTTTTTGCAAGTAAAAGTATGACGACAATAAAATTAATTTTATAATATTTCTTCCTTTAAACCTTATAAATTATAATAGCTAAATACTTGTGAACAAACAAATCTTAGAGATCCTTTACAAATGAAATGACTATTCGGATGAAGTACTTTGTAACGTAGGATCATTAAAAACTAGTCGTATCTTGGTAAATGACCTTAAAGCCTTATCGTCAGAAGAGATACACCAAAACCACATAATGATACCACAACTAAAAAAAAAATAATGATACTACAACTAAAAAAAAAATAAAAAAAAAATGAAACAACTTAAAAGCGCAGCTTCAAGATTAAGAAAAATGAAAACAAGAAGAAAGAAAATTCATCACTCCAAAAAGATAAAGAAATAATCTTATCAAAAAGACGAATTATATTTTACTATAGATATAATTTCTTTTATCCTCTTTTTATTTATTTTTTCAATATTAATTTACTATTGAATAAAAGTTTATCTAGGTCTGCTATATATATTAATATAACCTGAACCTGGTGATTCCAAAATTCAAATTGAAATCCTATCCTATTTCTAGACATGGGGCTCACATGTCTTGATCAAGGTTTCTCAAATTGCACCACACTGCCAACTAAGAACACCGTCACGTGGTTGTTTTTATTCAATGATTCCAAAATTTTTAAATTCTTATTTTGTTTATGATTCAATGTAGAATATTTTTGGATGGTGATGATTCCCTGAGCAAAGTAGAAAACAAGAGCGTCGAGTTGTGCACGGACCCATCATTAGAGTGAATCATAGTATTTTGGCTCAAAGTTATAAATTATGTTTTCCCAAGTATAAAAAATTATTTAGAAAAAATTCTTCTTGAACTGAGAATAAGAATTGATTTTCTATATATGGACAAAAATTTCAATCATTAGAATATATACTTTAAAAACACATAATTATCTGTCAAATACCACACCCTGTTTAGTTGCATGGATCCATGATTGTGACAGTATTAAATCCTTTATTTGGTTTGGATGACGAGTCTTTTATTTTTAAATCCAATAATTTGAGAAAATATTTTTATTAATTATTATTTTTAAAAAATTATTTACTTATTAATTGTTATTAACATAATTTATAAAATTTTAAAATTTTAAATTTTTATCCGACAGAGTCAAATCAACATGTCAATATAATCATATTAGTCCAGGTTGAATTTGACATGAAAAAAAATATATAACTCAATCCAATCATTTTTATCCATTACGCAATAAGTTTGACCAAATTAGATGTACACTAATGGTGTATACCCTAGATTTTTTACACTATTAAATGTGAAAATTTGGTATAAAAAGATTCATTCAACTTCTCACATACACATTAATATCACAACAAGTTATTGGTCTTAGTGAATCCTCTTAAATAATATATCAATTTTGAGCTTTATCCAAATTAAATTTTCTGCCACAGTATAGTGTGTTTCTATTGAAGATCGAAATAGTAAGATTTGTGTCCCTTATTAAAGGCATGTTGTTGGAGAGCGATTATCAGTTTGTGTGTGCTTATAAGGTTTCTTTTGTTATTAATTATTGTTTCCGATGATGATTAATATGTAACAACGTTGTATTGAAAAAAACTAGAAAAGTGGTCCATATTCTAAGATTCTTTCTTCTCCTTTTGTAAATTATTTTACGGATCTATCCTTTTCTTCACATTAATTTTCTATTTTTTCTTGTCTTTGAACTTGTAGTTTCTCTGAGTCTGTCACTTTCTTTGATCCACACGATCACGAAAAGTTACAAGGTCACGAGAAATCACATTAATAAGTTAGGAGGCTGAATAGAAGCACGTATTGGATAGGATTTCCATAAATATAAGTGCATGTAGTTAAAGATAACGTGACACTTGAAAGGTAATGTTCAAAGAATGTACACAAGTCGTGGATGCTTCTAAGATTCTTCATTTGTGCACTACAATTTTTTGGACCTTTTTTTCAGTTTGATTTTAGTAGTTTAATCTTCTTCTGGTTACCTTTAACCCGATACAAATATTTTTTGTAGTACATCTTTTATTTAAATTGATTTTTGAGACAATAGTGATCTTATGTTGTAATTATTATCGTTTCAATAATAAATTAAAATAATTCTAGTATTGATAATATAAACAGTCTTATCGATTGTTCAACTGTCTGTCTTTTTTTTTTTTTTTTTTTTTTTATTTTTTTTTTTTTTTTTTTTTTTTTTTTTTTTAATTTAGACATGTTTCATGTGAATTTAAAACGATTTTCAAATTTACTTTCGATTTTGAAAGTTTCGTTTCTTTTCATTGAAAATAAAATCTTACATACATACTCTTCATGTATTGATCGTAACAGTCAGACTTTGTTATATACTACCTATTTTCTGTAAAAAAAACTTGAGGCATATCTATTTGAAAAATATCTACAAACTATTTATACATGAAGAAATGAAATTATTTGAAAATAATTTTTTAAATAGAATTTTAAATAATTTTTATCTTAAAGTATAGTTCAAAGAAAATTACATTATATAATATTGGCACAACACTAGAAGAAAATGTGATTTTAAAAACCAATTTATTAGTCACTAAACCCATAAAATTAGTCACTAATTTAGAATCTATTAGTAAAAAGTGGCTAAAACCTTGGTAGCTAATATTAGATACCAATTTAGATTCTAATTTAGAAACCAATTTAGTTACCATTAAATAAAAACCAATCTAGTTACCATTAAATAAAAACTAATTTAGATACCAAATATATAGAAACTAATTTAGTGACCAATTATATTAAACCAATTTAGCAACTAATTTTATTGAAACCAATTTAGCAACCAATTTTATTAAAATCAATTTAGCTACCAAAATATATAGAAACTCATTTAGTGACTAGATATATAAATCCAAAAAAATAGTTACTATATTGGTCTCTTAATAATGATAATATTATATTTATTGATAATTGAAGTTGAGACATTATTTTCTTTTTTTGTGAAAACAATTTATAATTAAAAAATAAATTCATTTGAAGTTCTTAATATTGTTATATTAGAACTTATAATATTTGATTATAAATATATAATAAGTAGTATTTAAAACCATTTGGTATAAAGACTAGTAATTATCGATATGCTTATTTTTGTATTAATATTTGCATGTTTTGGTGATTGTGATTAAAAATTAATTCTTAAGTCATAACCATTGATCAAAACAAAAGTATTAAGTTGCTAGGTAACAATGAAAAACACGTCTTGAAGTCACGTGCTCTAGATTAAAAAATAGATAAACAAAAATTATAATAACAAAAATTGAAACCATATATATCCAACTTTGAATTTTCAATTATAATAACATAATGAAAAAATTGAGTTCACAACTGCAAATGTAAAATATTGTGGGAGATCATGATCAACATAATAAAAAACGATGTTAGAATAGTCAATGATGCAAAGGAAATTTTAATGTCTACAGCACATCAAGAGTGAAATAGAAAAACCTATTCATTTTTAGTCTGAGGATGCTACAAAAATCAATGAAGTGTGTTAATTGACACTTAAAAAAGAACAACTTTTATTACATTACCCTTTCATAAATGGTGGATATTTATAAAGACAAATGAGTTATCTTCTCCTTACTCAATTAGAATAGTTTCACTCCTTTGCATTCACAATCCTGCAAAGACAAGTTCAAAATATTATATATATGGTGCTTTTAGATGAAAAACTACAAAAGTCATCAACTACTTCTTTTAATGTATGTTTATATAAATTCCATTTAAATTTATAGGATTGAAAACAAACCTAATTAAACAAATATAGCAACATAATACCTTAATTAATTTCATTCAGTAAAATTAAATATGTTCTTTTGTTAGAAAAAGTCACAAGACAAACATATCAAAGCATCCCAAGCACATTAGAACATCTTTAATATTCTGGGCTTAACCCGTCTATTTAATAAAATCTTCTTTTTGGTAGCATTAATTAATAATTTTCTATTAAAAATTACTTAACTCAAATAACACATATTTATAATATGTTTAATAAATAATTATTATTAATTCTAAGAGGCCGATTTAGTAAATGTAAATCAAGACCTTCTATAATTTTTTTGAGTTCAGCAACCATGGACCACACTCCTAAAATTATAATTACCAAAAAAAGGTTATAGTAATACAAAAAAGTTATACTTTACCAATACTCCATTATTCCGTGTGAAACTTGAAACCATTGAAAAAATATATAGGCCAGGTATGAACCTTTTTTTGAGAGCCCCATGCCAAGTGATGCAAATATTGATTTTGTATTAGGTTATTTCTATCATGAACCTAAACATAACAATACCAAAATCAAAATTAATACCTATAAATAACAATATCAAAATTAATAAGACTAGTAAGGAAAATAATGTACAATACTTACATATGTTCGAAACCAAAATGGAAATTCAGATGCAATTCTCCCATCAATATCAATTCTACTTATATTTGGAATAGATGCTTCCAAATATTGCACAAAGTGCCTGTAATTGTATACATTCCTATATACATTAAAATTATTAACAAAATATAAAATTAAATTACTTACTCAATATATGGTTGAACTTCCAGGCCATAATGGTTTTTGGGCCGCATCTAATAATTCATAAAATTTTTGGGCTTCTATATTCGGAGTCTCATCCACACTTGGAGAGTCATCCATTTCTTCATCATGATCCATTTCATACTCTAAACCAACAACATCATAAACCATGCTCTCAAATTTATTGAGGTTTCCCTCCTCTTACTGAAAACTTCAGGACTAGTATCTAAGCATAGGTCACTTTCTCCATGACATGTCCAATACCAATATTCAGGAATGAATCATTTCTTATAGAGATGAACTTTAACTTCTTCAAAATGGAATAACTTTAGATTTTTGCACTTAGAACAAGGACATCTTATTTTTCTATTGGACAAATTTGTTTCTTGACATGCATAGGACATAAACTCATCTACTCCTTTTAAAAATGCATCATTATAACCCCTTCTATTAGACATTAATCTATTATACATCCAACTTTGATTTTGACGAATATCCATAATCTGTTATATAACACAGTGTATCATTCAACTATACAAGAAAGTTTTATAATTTGTCATTGCTTGATTTATTTGAGAGCAATAAATTATATCCCCTAATCTATGGACGTAAAGAATGTCAAACCTTTTTTTTTCGGTTGGAGGAGATTTCGACCAGAATGTGCTTGAGAATCGAAAATGAAGTCTGTGGAATATGAAGTAAATTGAACTGCCAAAGTAACAATGAATGAAATTTTAATATGATATCAGTTACCATAAAAACAAAATGCTACTTTTGAATGTAGCTAACACTACAAGAAAATCATATATTTGAGTATTATATCAATTAAACAAGTTTGTGGAATAGGTGTGGATTTTCATAGAGAAGTTGTTCTGATGCGTGTTATTATGTTCTATTGCATCACAATATTCTTGTTGTGACCGTGCATCCACCATAATCTTTTCTTTATTAGCCGTGAAATTGTTCTTATATCCCTATCAGGATATTATGGACCTAATAAAATAACCCCTAGAATTGAAACCATGATAATTTTCCCTTATAATCACAGTGACAATATTTCAATAGTTCATACCAATTTTATACAAAATATGAAAAGGGAATTGAGAAGAAACATAATACAGATTGTATATGATAAAATGAATACGTAGAAAACATCAATTTCACAAAATGACAAATTACATGCCCATGATCCACTAGTCAAATTAGGACAAACCAAAAGAGGATATGCATAGAGGTAAAGTAGTTCAAAATTGCATTCTAGTGCATTTGGAAGTTGGCAAGGAGCTTGCTCCACAAATTCCAAATGCTAATGGTTATCTCACCTGCTCTGGCACATGGCTTTTGGCTTTTCTCTATTAACATTATGTATATATATATATATATATATATATATATATATATATATGTGTGTGTGTGTGTGTGTGTGTGTGTGTGTGTGTGTGTGTGTGTGTGTGTGTGTGCGTGTGTGTGTGTGTGCGTGTGCAGATTAATTTCATGTTAATAAACTGTGCTTGGAGCTGTTATGGTGAACAAGTTAAGTGGAAGGTATCACCTAATACACAACAATCCAAATCAGAATTCCAAGAGAATGACAACTCAAACTTAGAATATACTACTAAATTTAGTGACTGAGAATACCATAATCATATCACCAATATTACATTACTCAAATCATAAACTTATAATGTTCGAACATCAAGGTACAAAATTCAAAATATTAGCATACAATATTCAGATCATTAACATACAGTTATATAAGAAAAAGATGATAACTAATAATCATGCTACTACACCCGTTTCATGATCATTCAAACACTTCAATTGTTAAAAGGGACAAATATATCTTTTAACCAGTCACAATTATAAAATATTCATACAAAATCACTAGTTATGCATGAATTTTTTTAAATCCAAATCTGCATCTTTCCAATCACATAATAATAGGGTACATACCAAGAGAAACAACTATATTCAACATACCAGGGTGATCATGCTTAAATTGAAGTAAAACCACTATTAACCATCAATTTAAGATTAAAAGGGCAGCATTAAGTCATTTTTACTTGATATGTCCCCTATATATATTATACAATTTAATATACATACACTATTAGTGCAAAAATTGTTTTACACAAACATCAAATAGGAAGGAATTTACGCTACTGCCATGTAATATCATGTCTCAGCAAGTTGAATTCTTATTGGATGTCTATGTAAAAAAGTTTTAAATTATATTAAAATTATAAAATAACACAAATAAGGAATCAACGTCATTAGACTAGACCCAATCATTGACTCAGTGGGGAATTTGTCTCTAGTATTTCCCAAGTAGAACCATAGACATTCTGATTTAAAAGACAATAATACAAGTATCTAAAACATTTTTTAACATGTTCAAAACGCAAATAAACAACCTAAATGTACAATAATAGATCACAACTGCAACTAAAAATTTATAGTACATTGTACAATTGTACCCAAGGAGTCAGATTTGGTCCCTTTCTCATCAAATAAAATAAATCTGAAACTTGGATTTTTCCTAAGGTCATTCAATTATTTTGCTCACGGATATCTTAAGATCATGCAATGTTTATGAGCCTTACAATACGACAAAGGCCTCTAACAGTATAACCTACCAGAGACAAGCCTTCAATAAAAAAAATGCTTCTAGGTTCTAACAAGTAAAGACAAACCAAAAGCCAACAAGAAATGACATGAGGCCAAAACCTACAACCAGGAAAACCAACACTCAGTTAAATACAAGCCACGCAAAACCAGGAAACCCTACAAAGAATGCGTGAAAAAAAAAACACAAAATCCACAACCAAGAGAAGTAAAAAACCACAAAATTTAGCCTAGTAGAAGTTCCATATCCCAAAAAACTCTGAATCAAAGTTGCATCATCACTTGTCTCAATTATAGTACATTGAGGAGTAGAAGTGACATAGCAACATAGTTTAGTCAACCATAGGGAGATGATTTTGAAAGGAAAAAGTAAAATCTGGTTCAAGTACACAGAACTAAATGGTTTAAGTCTAGAACCGTACGTTTTATTGGGCTAAACAGGGTATATTTTGTTGCGCCCAAACTATAACATGCTTTTCATTGAAAATTGACCAAGTGAAGATTGAATAAGCTATTACAAGTCAAAACATGATTCATCTCAATTCCAGAAAATTGTGTCCTCACCTGTGAACAGAATCACAGAATCTGGCACAACATTTAAAGATACGATTCTACAACCCGGAGGGTGATTTTGACTACCAGACACAAACAAGGGCCTCAAAACAATTTCTCAAAAGAAAATCAACAACTATCGCATTATTGATAGATCAAGCTTAACAATAAAGAGAAAACGCTCCAATTCCAAGCACAAAGCACAAACATGTTGGGTAATAGTAAAATCATTATTCTTAAATAAAACTTGAAATGTGTATAAGGAACTATTTTAAATTGCAAGCCAAGATGATTACGCCCCTCATCAAACCTTTTTTGTCTTAGAAAAAAAGTGTATTCCAACACCATCATAAAAGGTACAACCTAAACAGTTAACACGATGTTCCAACTCCACTCAGCAAAACCAAAATAAATTACAGAAAGAATTATCACCCAATAGTATCTTGACCAGCCTTAACAATAGTAATTAACAGAACAATGTATCGACACCATATAAACATTCCATCTCTCATCCAGAAAGTAATATGAAAACAACATGCATAATCCCATTTCCCAACACCACAACACTAACAAGTCATTTCACATTTCCCATTTTGATTACTAATAAGTAAGAAATGCAAGTGTTATGCTTTAATTAAAATAAATGCCTTATTCACACTTGTATAAGTACATCTATAACTGAAAAGTATCATATAACAGAATTTGATTAAATCTTAGAAATTAAACAAACTAGTAAATAACCAAATCAGGTCAGTAACCACATACCGGACGTAAAGGAAGCCCAATAGGGTTAAGAAGTGGACGTGCCATAATATGATCACTAGGATGATGATATCGAAAAGCTAATCCAAATTTACAGTCCCCTGTTCTCAAATATTATTGGCATTTAGGTTCACCAGGTCTTTCAGGAAATAATTGTTCCTTCAGGTTGCTTCCTGAGAGGTGGAGGGAAGGGGAGTATATGGTCTAGCAAAAGCTGATACAAAGTAAATGATAGTTCAGGAGTGCAAAGAAACTTACCTTCACGAACTCACAATCAGGGAAAAAAAAACACATAGTCTTCTCAATTTGCAATTCCTTGGTTGATTTGAGGCAATGCAAAAAATAGAAATAATAAATCATTGATTTGTTAGCTAAGAAGAACCAATTGAGTTTTAAATTTGAGAAAATTGAAGATAAATACAAGAACGAACCCTAATATTTGCCTTCGAGATGTTAAAGTTGAAAGAGAACGGAAATATCAAAGTGAACCTCCTAAAGAAAATGCACAAAACTTAGAACGTGAAAATGCAGAACGTGGAAAACAAAAAATGCAAAGAAAGCACCCCAGATTGATTGTTGTAGATCAAACTTAGAACAGATTGAATGAAAAATTCAACGTAAAGCAATTTGAAGGCACATTAAATGTAGTATAGCAGATAGACCGCACAAAGAGAACAGATCAAAAGCACATTAAATGCAGCAAATCATATTGGACGTGAATTAAAGATGAGTAGAAGAAGGGCGAGATGTGAGTAGAGAAACTTCTGTGGAGAAACTTCTGTAGAGTAGGGAAAATTTGAATATATGTTAAAAATTAATTCAAAACATTTTTAATTCAAAAATGTTATGAATTAATTTATTATTTTCCATCCATAAATTAATTCACAAAAAAAATATTTCTAATTATATCTTAACAAAAGATTTAAGAAAATTATTTATAAATAAATAATTATCTTTTATAATAATTAATTATATTATAATTTTTATTAATAATAAAATTTATTTTAGATACTAATAATGTTTAGCTTATAAAATAGTATCTAAATTAGTTAATTTATTGACTAATTACTTTTAGTTTCTATAGTTACTATCTAATAGTGGTTTATTTTTGGTTTCTAAATTAGTTGATATAGTAACTAATTATTTTTAGTTTCTAAATTAGTTATTATTTTTATAGTAATTATTTTTGGTTTTTAAATTAGTTAATATAATAATTAATTATTTTTGGTTTCTAAATTAGTTACTATTTAATAATTTTTTTATAGTGGTTTATTTTTTGTTTCTAAATTAGTTGATAATATAATTAATTATTTTTGGTTTCTAAATTAATTAATATAGTAACTAATTATTTTTGGTTTCTAAATTAGTTACTATTTAATAATTTTCTTGTAGTGCAAATAATTTAAAAAAAAATAAATTCGAGTAAATTATACCACGTAATATAAATTTATATAAAATTAATATGTTCTATAACAACTTTAATTTTATAAGTCTAAATAAAAAATATAAATTTATTAAATTAAATTATAAATAATTTATTAAAATATTCAAATAAATCTCACCATGGGAATGAGTATAATAAATTGGAGTCTTAGTTCAAATGATACCCTAATATTATTTAATATTAAGTTACTTTTCATTTTCCACAAAAGTAGTGTTTGATAAAAAAATTCAACTAAGGAAAAATTAAATGTAAGTGATGAGTCATTATTTCTCCAATTTACTTGTCTTGTCTTTATGTATCTATTTTAATTAGTGATTTGTGTCATTTCCTCAGTTTGACTGTTTGAGCTTCATTTACTAGAAATTCGTAATTTTCAATTAATTCGAATTTTTTGACTTAATTTTATTATTATTTTTAGGGCGACTTTGTTATTTCACTGAGCTTAGAATTAATTTATGAAATTGAAGAGAGTTGCCACGTCTTTTGCCATGTCTCTTGCCACGTCACCACTACCTCCACGTCATATTTTCCCTTTTCTTTTATTTCTTTTTTATGTTGGGCCAGACTTTTAAGGGGACTTGGGCCCATTAGGGTTGAAAAAGGTTGCCCTAGCTTTATGTAAGGGAGAGAGACTTGTAAGGGGGTGACTGGAACTAAGACTCAATTTTTTATGTTTTTATAACTTTCTCTATTTTCGTTTTTGGTGCCTTGAATACAATTTACGTTTTCTTCATCTTCCATCCTCGTTTCTTCTTCATCTCACTTTGTTTATTCGCTTTTATGGAAGGCTAATCCGTTTGGTTATGCCCTTGATTGAGATTGCGGAAAAAGTTTGAAGTTTTATGCTTAATCGTTTTGCTCCTTTACTGTTGATTTCACTTTATGCACCCACTGTTTTCACTGGACCGTTCACGCTTAGTGATTCAGTAAATACGAACTTGTGCCTCCCTTCATGCTTAGTGAAGGGAGTTGCGTGGTTTAGGGGTTGGGATGAATGTTGTGCAAGCGTTTGTTTTGCATAAGGAACACTCACATTAATTTTCGCTTAGTTAACTAGCTTGGGTTGTTTCAAGGGTCTGGAGCGTCATTATAAATTTCCGCAACCAATGATAACTAGATTGCAATTAAGGGGATAATTTGTTTTTAATCACTATTTTAAGTTTCGTTAATTACTGTTTTGTTGAAATCTGTCTAACCTGCCCCCTCTCCCCAAGACGACCTAGGAGTCACTACCTAGTACTGTATTTTACTTATTTATTTGACTAGAAACGGCTTCGATCAATAAGTGAAGACACTTTTGGACTCTAAAAATACTAGAGAGATCTCTTAGAGATTGCTTGAATATTTCTTTTCTATCCACATAGATATCCTCTTTATTTCTTGGGAATGTTTCGGTAACCTATTGGGTTGATAGTTATTTTCTCTCCTGTGCTTCTTGTATAAGGATATTTAAAGCTCTGATAGAATATATTCTTATGATAGTTTGATTTTCGACAATGCTAGTTTGATATAATAATGTGCATTCTTGAAAATAAGAATGTTTGAGTATAAAACACAATATAAAACAATTTATATCATATTTATTATGTAACAAGATTTATTTATTTATTCTCAACATATAATCTTTTTGAACACAAGGAAAAGAACTCATTTAACATACTATTTTAATTATATATCTTTCTACATTTTGCATAATTATATATTTTTTTATTCAATTATTATTTAAATATTAATACTAAAACTCATTCTTGAATTACGTTAAGATAATATTGCTAAAATTAATCATCATATTCAAAGTATTGTTCATTTTAAAATTTGATAATTTCGTCATATTTTATCCTTAAAGATACATCGAATAAGTTAAGAGAGTAAAGTATATATAAACTATTCTTGACATCCTTTCTCAAATAATGTGAGACTTCTGAGAGTAGTAGAACAAGTCTCCTAATTGAGAGTTAAGAAGTAGGAGTGTCTACTTTAAAACTTTCATTTTATTCGCATAGGTCATGTCATTGTTTCAAATGTAAGTTTGTCAAAATAACATTGTTAACATACATCACTACTGATGAATGTATAGATAGGAGATCCGAAGTAGTTTTAAATAAATAAATATTTGTAAAATAGAGTATCATTTTGATTTTAAGAAAATAATAATTTTCTTTTATTTTCTTTCCTTATAAAAATAGGTGTAAATAACATTTTTTTATAATTTAGCTTATAAGTCTAACAAGCTACTAGGTGTAAATATTAGAAGGACAAGGAACAAGGAACAATCAAATCTAACTAAACTAAGTTCATGAAACTCGTCAAAGATTTTGCCCAACACATTATCATAGATCAAACGTCAAAAGAAAGACAAAGCCCATATGAAAAAAAAAAAAAAAAAAACATGTCCAAGCATAAGAAGCATGCACTCTATTTTTGGATTTTTCTTTTATTTGAATTATGAAATTTCAATTTTCCCTCCATCTTCATTGTAAATTTTGGCCAAGTATTACATAATCACTAGGTTAGATTTCCATTGCATTTTATATGTATTTAAATTGGATTTGGATTTAGTTTGAGTGACACTTTTAATTAAAAATAACCCCTCATTCTCTCTGTAAATAACTTTTAATTATATTGAATAAGAGTTTGAGTTCTAAAAAATATCTACAGTGTCTTTTAAAAATGATTTGTTTAAATAAATTTCAATAGATTATAAATATTTTTGAGTAACATTGATTTGAAAAAACTAAACAACAAATTAAAAAACGTATTAATATGTTTGTCCTTATTTTTCGTGCTTCTTTAAGATTTAATTTTTATTTAATAAGTTTGTTCAATTTCAGTTTTGTAAATAATTTCCTAATATATTGTCAATATCCACACGGAAATAATTTGAATATATGGAAAATCGAAAAATATTTTATTCTCAAGTTATATTTAAAACGAAAAGATTTTATGTTTATATTCTATTTTGAGATTTTTTTTTATTTTGTATTTATCTTCATTAATCTAGTCTACAAATACATTAGAATTAGTTTCTTAAACATATTTGAAAATTGTAGAATCCATATTGATTTGTCATGAAACAAAATTTGTAATGATTTCCAGATTCTACGATCTGAAAACTATAAAATTTTTGAAAATTATATTCGGATTGAAATGTGTAGCCTAATCCAAAAGCTTAAAATTTACACATTGTACAATCGTCTGAAGGTTACATTTTACAAAAATAGCTTCTCCATTGTATGACTGGAAGTCATTTGTTTGCTTTCAAATTGTATAATCCGAAAGTCATTTTCAAAGGTCGAATAGTTTTCGGATTCTTTAATCTAGAAGTCACTCTCAAAATGTTTTGCCTACTAAATTGTAGAACTCACGAAAATACCACCCCTACTCGCCGTCGTCCACCGCATACACAAATAATACAAAACACAGAAACTGTTTTCCAAAAGTCATTTTGGAATTCCGAAGAACGTTTTTCGTAACTACCTTTTGCATCCCAAAATTCATTTTGAAAAACCAAATCTAAAAGTCGTTTTTACATCCAATATTCATTTTCGGAAATACTAGTTACGAATGTTGTTTTTACATCTCTAAAGATAATTTTGGTATTATGAAATGGAGGGGTGCAGGAAGCAATTGTTGTCCAAGTGTTATTGGCAAAAGCCCATTTCTCATTCTTGTGGATAGTGGGGGTAGCTAAATTTTTGGGCCTACAGGTTCAAATAGCCCAACCATTCTCAATGATGGTGGGGATTAAAATGTTATTACTATTGACCGGATGTGAGGATTAAAATTGATTCACATTAAATATTCCTTGTCTATGAAATTCATTTAAGATGACAAGGTGGTACAATTAAAAGGATAGGTTAAACCCAATCGTTCTGAAGCAACTATAGCCCAATTCAAATGGATGGATAGAACCCAAGCCATAACAGAAATATTTCATCTCCAAGTTTTACCTTCTCATTCTGATTTGAAACATCTGCCACATGGGTGCACTAAAAACACTTGGTAGATTATCTGAAAACTTATATTGATCTGGAATGAAGAAAGATGTTGCTCAATTTGTGTCAAGCTAAATCACATCTTGCTGAATTTGTGTTTCTTTCTACATCGGGATAGTAATGCTATGACCCAAAAGGAAGAGGAATTAGAACAGGACTATTTTATCATAACTTTTCATACCATTTTATCACACTTTTAATTTGACATAACAATTATCAATAAGTGCTTTTAATATCTTTAGTAACCAAATCATTCTCAAATACTTTGTTTATACATTTCTTTTCCTCTTAACCTTCCTCTCTTATTTCACACACCAAATGCCAGCCTTTTCCACTTTAGTGTTGTTTCTTATGTGGTTTAAAGATTGTCATGTGGTCCCAAAGCGCACATCAGCGTTGGTGTTAATATATTGCTTGTTAAGAGGAGAAGAAATATGTAAATGAAGGTCGTAGATGCATCCACTCATTTCGATAAAATTTATGTATAAATATTGTTCTGGCCAAAAAATATTATTAAAGTTTTATTTACCCATAGCATTATTTGTCTTCTTTTAAACTAATCTCACATACATCCTCACTTTCACTAGTTCTCCGTTATCCTCTTCATTTATTTTATTTATTATTAATTACATCTTTTTTATTATGATTGGTTTAAATGTTTTAGTAATATTATCAAGATCCACTCATAAAATACACTTAAATGTCATATCATATCCTACTAGATCTAAATTTAGTGAAGTCAAACTTAAGTCTAGTTGGTTCAACTTTAGAACAATTTACTCAGTCTAATAGATGATCGTTCTTTTTATCTTTCTAAAACATATCACAGTCTTGACTCGAAAAAAGTGAAAATGCTTAAAAGAATTTTAAGCACCAAGGATGATCATTCAAAATCTTAAAAAATATACTTGCATGAATTTTAACACTGTTTTTCATGTCATGAATTAAGTGCAATAACCTTTAGAAATGTTTGTCACTATGTTAGTATAGATGTTCGGGTTTTACCTGAAGTCAAGTTACTGCAAAAATTTCTTCAATATTTTGTAGAAAACTTAACCACGTTCAAAAAGTATACATTTCATACTTTTATTATAGAGTACAAAATTTTAGTTTCCACTAAACTTCATCACATAATAATGTGAAGCAGTTTGCCCATCACATGAAAATGTGAAAACTGTTCTTCAACATCTAAAAAGATGAGACTAATTAATCATCACGTAAAAATGTAATATATATTGTTTAACACCTAATAACATAAAGCTAATTAATCATTACATGAAAATGTGAAATATATTTCTCAACACACTTGATAAGATGAGACTAATTAATCATCACAATAAAAATGTGAAATAAATCATATGTGAATATGATGTAAATTCTTAAGTCTCTATTGTGACTTCACCACAAACATGTGATGTAAATTCTTATCTCCTGAAAAATATTACTAACATATAAATTTTTATTTGTGATACAGAAATTTTGTTTGTCATAGATGGATCAGTTATGAATCTTATGATTTAAAAAAAAACATTTAAGAATAAATAACTTTCATTTTGAATCTTACATTTACGAATTAATTACAATATATTGAAATCACGTATATTTCCGTTTTCTTCCACAATATAATAAATAATGAAAATAAATAATATTGCAACAAGAAATAAAGTAAAGTAATTTAAAAATTTAATCAACAAGTTATCCACTGATGTTCCTATTAAAATTTTAATACCAATTAGTTAATCATCAAAGTATTAAAATGAGGATTCTATTAAAGTTTTTTAAAATACGAAACGATTTCCCAATATAAATATTGTAGAGAATAAATTAGCATAGAGTGAATAAAGAATCATCTATAAAGTTAATTAATCTATTTTAGAAGAAGAATTATATACACTTTTATTTTTATATGACATTATTTGTACATTATATATATATTCTAAATTTTTATATAAAATATATTATAAATCATGAGTGTAGATGAGACAAGATAGAAATAATAAATTATAAATTTATTAGATATAATAATTTTATTTATTTTTTTAGGAAAAAAATGAAAGACGCGATAATAATACAATAATTTTGATTTATTTAAAATTTTATACGTAATTTTTTTTATAATTATTTTAAAAACACTAAAAATTACAAATAATTTGTTCATAAGTTAAAAAAATAGAAAACTTATATAAGAGAATTTTAAGAAAAATATATATAAAAGTTTTACAAAAGATTATATAAGAGAGATTTAAAAAATAAATTCTGAATAATCTAATTTTCAATTATGAAAAAAAAATAATTTCTTTTTATTTCTTTCTTCAAAAATAATTTTGAATAAATGTGTTTAGGGTTTAATTATGTTTCGTTCTTCCTTCACAATCAACTTAAAGAACTCTGGGTTTTTATTAAAAAAATTGTGAAAAATAAATAGTATCACAATAATAAGAAATAAGATGAAATAAATTTACAAATATATTGTGAAATAAATTATTTTAATATTCAGTAATTGATTTTATGAAAAAATTAAATTAAATTAATTAATTTGAAGTAGAAAGTAATAAAATGCTTACCATTATGGAAAAACTGACATTAATAACCATATGTGCTAATTGGTCGGAGTTTGTCCCGTAGTATTGACCTAGTTGGAGAAATAGAAGTTATCTAAATGGTTCTGTAATATTTTCTAACAGTCACAAGGAAATTGGAGGAGGATTAGGACAGAGAAAGATAATGTGCTTTTGAAACGTTTGGTTCCTTGAGTATTTGTTAATAGCATAGTAGAGGCCTAGGTCAAGTACGATTTCTCATGGTTTCATATGTGCTATTTATTGGAGGTAGGAAAAGGTTTTACCTAATCCTACGGTGGATGTCATTATTCTCACCAAAAAGATTATTAGGGTTTTCTCTAGTAAGACTACGTTTCCTTCCTCCTTCTACTATGTCTCTTTTTAACTAAGTTTTGAGTGTATGATGACATCTCTATTAGATATCATTTGTAGTTTTTATTCATTTTATTTATTATTAATTATATATCTTTCATATCATGATTCATATTAAAGTGGTTTAAATGTCTTAGTAATAATATTATCGATATTCAGTCATTTAAATATACTTAAATCTTGATTGGTTCTAAAGGTTGTTAGCATATCTACATAACCTCTAGTGTGTACACTCTCTCCCATGAAGCCTATGAGAAGATTAGGATAAGACTTAATCAATGATGTGCGACATCAAATTTTTGAAAAGTAGACAAGTAGAGCACGTTGGCTGAGCTTCCTTAGCCTATGAGAATTTTATGAACTCGCCAATTGGCGCTAGTAGTTGTGATAGCTATAAATCGTCCTGGTCAGGGTTATGAGTGCAGAAGTCTTCATCAGTGAATAGGATGGGTGGAAGTGACCTCGGTGGTAGTAAATTCACTGAGTTGATTCTCCTGAGGTATCTCCTTTGTGTTGATCTAAAGCTTACTCCACCAACGAATCCTCCTGCAATGGTATGATATGGCCTCTGACTTCAACATTAGGCTCGGGCTCCCTTTGCTCTTGCTCTTGTTGGGTTTGAGTTTGAGTTTGAGGTTCGGACGCCTCAGCTTGTCCTCTTCCACAACCTTGTCCTCTCTATGGAGGACCGCATCCACGTTGATTGCCTTCTCGCCCATTTTCTCGTCCACGACCTTGTCCTTTTTGACTGTATTGAACGAAACAAGTAAGAGACCCAAAACAAAGCTTTTCAATAAGACAGTGAACCTTCATGCACTCCTCGGTAGTGTGTCCACGGTTTTGATTATACCAACATTTTTTGTGTGATTAATAGAGGGTGGAGTTTGCATGGGTTGAGGGAGGTAGACGAGCTCTAAATTACAAGCCTCTTGGGTAATGGCATCTCGACTGGCGTTGAGGGGAGTATAAGAATCAAATCTACCTATTCTCCTCCTTTTGGGAGTTGAAGCTACTATAGGCGTGTCCGACCTTTCACAACCTCCGAGTTTTCTTCAATAGTGAAATATTTCGCAGCTCAGACCCACAATTTGTCCATGTTATTTGAGGGCTCAATGAACAGAGCATTGAATAATAGTGTTGGTCTCAAACCCACTATAAATGAATGCACTATTATTACTGAATGCAGGTTTGGTATGTTAAGGCAGGCTTTTGCGAAGCGAGCCATGTATTGTCTCAATGACTTGCCCTTACCTTGTGTGACGTGATGAAAGGAAGTCGAGGAGGTGGTCATTGATTTGTTATCAATAAACCGAGCTATGAACTTGGTATAAAGTGTGCAGAGCCATTTTATCGAATTTTGAGGTAAAGGGTAGTAACATTTGAGGGTTTTTCCCTTGAGTGTGGTGGGGAACTAAGGCAAGGAGTTGTGGTAGTTTGGAAGGACAATTGGTTTGTTACTCTTACGACACTTGACACAACTCGGGACTGACCTCCAACCTAGATCCTTTAAATTTGGTAGGGTATTTCTAACGATGCTAGGTGAGATTCGCCAACTTGCTTTTGGTGACCTTGTAGGGTTGAAGGTCGTTGGCTCTACTGAGATCGATGAATACTTTAGTCTTGTTGTAGATTGGCGATCTATAGTTGTAGAGCCTCTAATTCATTGCAATGGGTTTCTTGTTGCGTATACAGCTCCAGTCGTTGAGCCTGCACCTCCTCGCGCAAACTGGAGATGGCACTCTGAACACTACTTTGGAATGGTCTCCAATGTGAGACTTGATAGCTTCTAGAGATAATGGGTCCATTTCATGAGATGCGAAGATAAAGGTGTTGGCTTGATTTATGGTGGATACCATGTATTGTGGTCTAGGAAAAAGTTCTTATCGAGAATAGAGTATAAGCTTTACAAGGTGGTGTTGGCATTGACTCGATTTAAGTCATAGCTTGAAGTCTAAGAGTGATAAAAAAGACCACCTGCAGAAGATACTCTGATGCTCAAATCAGTAGATAAGTGATTAAATAAGTAAACGTAGAATGAAGATTTATCGTTCAGTATTTTCTAAAAAATAAAATTGTATTTATATAACATTGAGTCTAAGTTAGATGGCTCATATGAACTCAATTACTAATGAGACTATGTTAATAGAATCAATTACTAGTGAGAGTATCTTATACTCCATGTGCTTAGTATGTGGGTAGTGAGTTAACGTGTTTTAAATTTATAAGACACTAGTACAAATAATATATATGTTTTTAATATTATTTTATGTATTTTTAATGGTTAAATTAATTGTTTTGAAACAAATTTGATCTCGGTTGAATTTCTAAATTCTAAACTAAACTGCTTCAAGACATGAAACATGGGGAAAAACTTTGTATATAAATAAATAAATGATGTTCACTAGAATACGTAAGAAAATAGATAAATAAATGAAAAAGAAAAAGTCCTAAACAATGGGAAGGCATCCAAACAAGGCATTCTTGAGCGTTCCGCGTCGCCTCAACGGCCGGACCAGTTCCCAGCAACTCTCGTCGCCGTCGTCTAACGCCGTGAACCTCGGCGGCGGAGGTCGCGAATCTCTCCGGTCCTGCCTCATCTTAATGTCACTTAACTCCATTTGCAAGGGAAACTTCATCACCGCCCCAAACGCCCCGTTATACCGTCGCTGGAAACTCTCGCTCCTCCGGCACCGGATCTCCCTTCCGGATGGCGACCGGAGCCACGCCACGAAGCCATTGGGCCGACGCGAAGACTCGGACCTCAACGGAGCCCGGATCTCGCTTTCGGATCGGCGCTTTATGACTTTGCCGCAGAAAACGACGTCGTCGGGGACGGCGCCGAAAGCGGTACCGGTTGCTAAGGGGAACTCGAACTCCGAGCCTTCCATAACGGAAACAGTTATTAGTTAAACAACGATTTTCTTAGAGAAAGAATGTTGTGGTCTGAAGAGTTGAGAATAACTGAAGTGTAACAGAGAGAAACATATATATAGTTGAACTAAAAAGAGAAAAGAAAAACAAAGAAAAAAACACGCACATTCTTTTAACGTTAATGTTACGAGATATGATTTGTTTCTAGAATGCGTAGATAGAGAGCGAAAGTAATTGACGGAGTCATGGAGTGAAAATTTTTGTTTGTATTATATGTTTCCTTCACCACCTGACTTTTGGGGAATTCTAGAAAACTATTTTGAGAAAACTTGATCTTCCACCTCATTTGATAACTTGGTATCCTAAGCCAGATACCTTTTTTTTTATTTTATTAAATAGTCAACATTAAATGGGACGTGTTTCAAGTAAATTAGGGTTTAATTCGTTTAACTAAGATCTCAAATTTCAATTTTATATAAAAATAGTAATTAATGGAAAGAGACTTTTCATTTTATCTCTCTAGATAATTTCATTCCAGCATTTTTTTTACTTGTAATTTATTTTTTATTAATGGTTACAAAATATCTCGTCATTTTAAATTTAGAATGTTTGGTTGGGATTATTTTTATATAAATAAATACCAATTTAAAAATAAAAAAATTATATAAATATACACTTCTTTTAGTTGTAAGAAACCTCAAAGAAAAAGGGGAAACCCAACAAGCTAATGTTTTTAAAAGTAAGGCTATAATAATAGGATGGATTTGTACGTAATATTAATTATATAGCATTTAAGAACCCAAATAAAAATTAAATTAAATGCATCCTTAACGACCTTGTCATTTTTAAATTGATAAATGGTTTTTTTTAATGTTTTTTGGTGACTAAAATTTCTTATGTGGATGGTTTGGTTTGCATTTTTACTCATATATTATTGACTGGGTAGAGATTTGGTGTGAAAGGTTATTTTATTTTATTGTTCTTGACACACAGCAATGAGGAGAAAATGAAGTGGGCATTTTGGGGATCTTTCATGGGAAAGGAAGGTTGGCTTGAACCTGACATTGTAGGACTTTGTGCTTAAACCAGAAGATCTTGTGTTTCATTGTGTGTGATAAAATGGAACACGGTACTATGATCCATGATATGATCAATTTCATGATGGATTTGTAGTGTGACAGGTGACAAAAACGCGTGTTTGGTTCAGCTATTCTAGAATTTTTCTTCAGTTTTTTTTGAGACTTAATAAAAAATTAATTTTTTTAAATTATTTTCTTCCTAGACATGTCATGAAAGGCAAAATTATTAATAAATGTGCTGAGTCCCTAGAGGTTGACTGGATAGATATATTATAATCATTCATTGAAATATAAATTATATCCATTCATAATATTAAATAGCTAAACAACATTAAAAAGAATTAGAGGATTTTTTGTTAGACCTTCACAAAGGTAAATTACAATTACTTCACTTTAGTACAAGCATAATCATAAAATTTGTTTTAAAAAGATTAAAATGTTGTAGAAAAGGTTCAAAATTCAAGTTAAACTATTAAGTTTTTATATAAATTATTAATTTAGTTTTTAAGTATTTTGATAACAGAATAATCAATTATCAGTCTTTATAAAATTAAAATAGAAAATAAATAAATGTGTTTTTAATTTGTTTAAAAATATAATAAATTAACCAGCTTAATAATTGATTAATATATTATTAAGTTTTTATAACAAAAATAAAAAATAAATATGATTGATTAATTGACAACATAATCGATTAAAAGAAAAAGTGTTTAGTTGAAATTCACTTCAATCTAAAAATAATCAATTAATAACTTAAAATAATCAATTTAATATATCTAAATTAGTTTTTAAACCGTCTTTTTTTTAAACTTTATAGATTGAACCTATGATTCATTTAAAAAAAATTATCATATATTATAAAGCATGATCTAAAACATTTAAATTGATAAAACTGAGCTATTTTCACATTGGTCCAAGAGCTTATTCTAGAATTTTTCAAGAAATGTCTCAACTCTAATTCACTACAAGAAAAAATGATTTTATCCGATGCTAAAATCCGTAGGTAACAACAAAAATCCGTGGGTAAATCAACATTACCCACAGATTACCCACAGACAAAAATCCGTAGGTAAACTGGGCGTAGGTAATTTACCTACGAAAATTGAGCCCGTGGGTAATTGAAGCCGTGGGTAATACCTACCAACTCCAGTCCGTGGGTAATGTGGATAAATTCATAGGTGATCCTTCATGCATCAAAGTGTTTATTTTAATTGAATTTTATGAAACATTCAAAATATCCAACATATCCAACAATCAAGTATCATTCAATACACCTAACAAAAAATAAAATCCACATTTAATTTCAAATGGAAGCATAACATATATAGTTGAAGTCTCATCATACAAAATAAGTCAAAGATAACATAATTCTAAAGTAAAGTAAACTTGAAACATAATCCACCATAATCCAACATAATCCACAATGTAAATAAAGTTGAACCATAATCAAATACTCAAAGCCTAAAAATCCTAATAGTCTGCAAAATGTCCAGGTTGTCCATGCTCATTGTGTTGTTTGTTGGGTGGTTCTTCATGCTCATTTTCTTGTGCCTGGATGATTGTTGTTGTGGTTGTTGTTGTTGTTGAACTTCTTATTCAAATGCACTTCTTGAATGAGGTGGAAGTATAGGAAGAACCAGATTAAGCAATGCTTTCATTTGTTGACTAAGTTTGTCATTGTCTTCCCTAAGTTGTTTTATCTCCCGAGTTTGTTCTGAATCATGAGAGGAAGTTGAAGGTTCATGATACGTGAGATTATTTCCAGATTTAAACTTACGAGCAAGCTCTCCAACCCCATAAATTCGACCTTTCTTTTTGCCACCTGTAGCAAGAAGCCAACTTTCAGTTCTTAATTTGTCTTCCTCTGCAGGATCTACAGGGGATGATTCAGATTGTGATGTAGAAGATCCAACTTGTGATCTGGCTTGAGTAAATATACTTTCAAATTGTTCCTGTTATTCATATATGATATTAATGTTATTCATACAGTACATTACTAAAATAAAGAAAAATAACAATAACAAATGTAACTCACAACTGTCCTTCTTGATCTTTCATCAACGAATTCACCATTACTCTTCCGTTTATGAGTCTTCTTAAATACCTCATCAATATGTGCAGGATGACCCAATACTTTTGCCTATGAACAATATAAATAATATTATGGTTATGCAAGGCAATATCATATATTGTATAATAGAATAATATGTAATCATAAAGTATAATTCAAAATCAATTACACTCAAAATTCAATACAACATATATGTTTTGTATACATACCATGCGAATGGCGTGCTCATGTGTAGTTATGGAGCCACCAGTGTGTAAAGAACCACCTGATTCAAATTTAAATTCTTTGACAAGTATTCTAACAACATTCTTCAGCAGTAGCCATGTAATAAACAGTTTATTTAGGGCAATTGAATAGGGGTTTGGACATTTGAAAATGAAGAAGGAAAATGGATACTGAACAAGCTACCTTTATCAGAGAAAATGAGTCTGAGTAATAAGTAAAAGCGAAGTGGAAGATGTCAAAAGAGAGGAATAAAAAGAGAGTCATAGAATTGAATGGTAATGAAGAGGTGGATAAATCCGAAGGGTAGTGAGGTTGAGACTAACTAGATATGAACATTAATAAAGATTGAACCCCACAAACCCAGTACAAACAGAGTTAAACAAAATATATTCAATAACAAAATAGCAAAAACAGAGTTAAGTTGTGCCAAAGCAAACAGAGTACAAACAACTTCTTTTTAATAAGAACTTTTAATCAAAAAAGCATAACTAGAAAGAATTGTGTCTAATTATTGTGTTTCCAAAGATTGAAAATGATGTTAAGAAAAGAAAGTTACCTATTTATTTGAGAAGCGACGAAAGATGGCCAAAGTGATGGTGACTGCAAGATTGAAGTGTGCTTCAGAGATATGAACACTAGTGTAAATCATGACCATTATAATCAGCCCCATGTCACACAAACACCGAGAAATACCACAAAGACCTTATTCACTGCCAAAGATCTGCAACCAGCAAATACCACAAAATATGTGCCAATCGATTCTGCTATCACCTACTCACAATACAATGAAAAGAAGAAAAAAATAAATCAAACCTCATTATATTAATTAATGATTTAATGATAATAGTATAGAACAAGTAGAGAATAGAAGTGAATACCTAAGAAATTGAACAAGTAACGAAAAACGATACCAATGGCCAGCGGAGAGACAGGCGAGACCGCAAGCGAGACCAGAAGAGAGATGACCGTAGTCGTCGAAGAGATAGTATGGATTTGCGTTAGGGTTAATGTCCGTGCTAATGATAACCGAGATTAACAAAAATGAGATTTACGTTATGGTTAGAGTGTACCTTAGTTTGGAAGTCATTTAGGCCGCCATGAGAGAGCTAATCGTCCAGATTTTCAACTTCAAAAATGTAAGCATAGCTCTCAGTTGAGAATATCGCTTTTGGTTTCACAAATTGAAACCACAAATTAGGATTTTTGGAAGAAATTTAAGGATTGGAACTTTAGGTTGGCATTTGGCGAAGAAATTGGAAGAGATGAGCGGGAGCAGTGGAGGAGATGAGCAGGAGCAGTGGAGGAGATGAGCGGGAGCTATTTGGAAAAAATGCTTTTGTAAAATTTTTTTTTCTAATTACTTTTATTTTTTAATTTTTAAAAAAATCTTTATTTAAAAAAAAACATATTAAGTATTGTTAGTATTCTCACAATACTTAAGGATTTGATGAAGCCATGCAAGACATGTCCAGCAAGCCAAAGCAAGCAAGTGGAAGTGTGTTCTAGGTCTTGCCTTAGTGTGAGTGAGTATGATTGGCTGTGAAAGAGAACCTATGCACATCTAAGGAGAAATTCATTAGCACATGGTCTAAATGATTTTAAACCAAACCATAAAAAGGTTTAACTTTAGTTAAAAACAGTTTTGGAAAATAAAGTACTGAACTATTATAAATTGATTTCATGTTAAGTCGAATCAATTTATTCGTGTCTGAGCATAACTGAATTAACAGTTTTGGAAAATAAAGTACTGAACTATTACAAACTGATTTCAGGTTAAGCCGAATCAATTTATTCATGCCTGAGCTTAACTGAATTAACTATTTTTCTAAAAAATCTGGTTTGAGTTCTTCTTCTACAATACAGTGGGCTTTTCAAGTGCGAAAAATAAGAAAAGAAAAAGAAGAGAAGAGAAAGAACAGAGAGATACATTTTTGCGAAACACAATCTTCTGAAATTCATTTGTGAGAACCACTGTGAGAGATTTGCTGTTTCATAATAATCATTTTTGAAATAGGGCTTTCAAGAGGAGTTTAATCAGTTTACAAGAAATGATGTGCGGAGCTTAGTTCCTAAGACCAGTGGAATGAACGTGATAGGCACAAAGTGGGTGTTCAGAAACAAAATGGATGAGCAGGGCATTATTGTGAGGAACAAAGCAAGACTCGTGGCTAAAGGTTATAATCAAGAATAAGGTATAGACTATGATGAAACCTATGCACCAGTTGCGAGAATTGAGGCTGTGAGGCTGTTGCTGGCCTATGCTTGTCTAAGTGGATTTAAGTTGTTTCAAATGGACGTGAAGAATGCATTCTTAAATGGATTTATAAATGAAGAAGTATATGTCACTCAACCACCTAGATTTGAAGACCACAAACTGCCTAGACATGTTGACAAACTTAAGAAGGCTCTTTATGGACTTAAACAAGCTCCTAGGCAATGGTATGAAATGCTAAGTAATTTTCTACTCTCCAAGAGTTATCAAAGAGGTCAAGTAGACAAAACTCTCTTTATTAAGAATTCTGAAAATGATATAATTTTAGTTTAAGTGTATGTCGATGATATCATTTTTGGATCAACTAATGAGCTTCTTTATCAAGAATTTGTATTAGATATGCAGGGGGAGTTTGAAATGTCAATGATGGGGGAGTTGAATTACTTCCTAGGACTGCAGATCAAACAGTTACAGAATGGCACATTCTTAAATCAGTCGAAGTACTACAAAGACGTATTGAAGAAGTTTGAGATGGACAGTTGCAAAGAGGCATCAACTCTAATTGCAACCAGTTGCTATCTAGATGCAGATGAACATGGAATAACTGTAGATCAAACCAAGTTCAGAGGACTCATTGGATCCTTGCTCTATCTCACAGCAAGCAGACCTGACATAACCTTTGTTGTATGCATGTGTGCAAGATTCCAGGCAAATCCAAAGGACTCTCATTTCAATGCTGCTAAAAGGATTCTCAAGTATCTCAAAGGGACAACAAATGTTGGCTTGTGGTATCCAAATGAAGCAACTCTTAATCTCAAAGGATACTCTGATTCAGACTTCGCTGGGTGCAAATTGGACAGAAAAAGTACAAGTGGCACATGCCATCTACTTGGAGCAAGTCTAATCTCGTGGAACAGCAAGAAGCAAGCATGCGTTGCTCTATCAACTGCTGAGGCCGAGTACATTGCAGCAGGGAGCTGCTGTGCTCAAATCTATTGGCTGAAACAACAACTTACTGACTTTGGTCTTAAAGTCACAAAGGTACCCCTATTTCATGATAACACCAGTGCCATAAATCTCACTAAAAATCCAGTGCATCATTCACGAACTAAACATATAGAGATTTGGCATCATTTCATTAGGGAGCAAGTGAATAATGGTATTTGTGACATCAAATTTATTGAATCTGAAAAACAATTGACAGATTTTTTTCACTAAACCACTTGCTAAGGACAGATTTAATTACCTAAGAATAGAGTTAGGCATATTGGATTATTCAAATGTTGAATAAGTCAAAATTGCATAACATTTCTACTCACTGTCGTCCAAATCAGTTTATACGTGTTTGGAATCAATTTATTGCGGTAACAGAATTCATTGTGGAAATTTCGTAATTGTTGTTTTGTCTTTTGTGCTATTAACTCACGTGACCTGAGCAAAATAAATGAATAAGGATTTGAAGAATCAAATCTGCTGGACAGACTGCAATGAATAGAGAATCTGCAACCGTCGTTCCAAATCCTGCTCAACATGTCTTTATTGAGCCACTAAATTGCCAGTTGTCCTCACTTAATAGGAAACTGAAAAGGTAATATTTGTACACAACAGCTGAATCGACTAATTTCTGCAAATTTCCATAATGAAACCATCTTGTCTCATTGACGTATCAGGTACGTTATCACTTACCCAAAATTGCACAAGAGTGAATTCAAAAGTTTTTGAAGTTGTGACGTTTGGTTGTGCCTATTGTGTGTGGTTGTGTTTGCCTATAAATGTTAAGTTGCACTTAGGCATTTTTGCATAAGCATTCTGCATTCACATACTCCAGAAAAATACAAAGCTCCAAACCCATTTCTCTGCAAAATTTCTTCCATGGCCTCCCCAAGCAATCTAAGGAAGCGAACCAAAGAAGCTGTCAGTGCTGGAAGGCACATTGACACTCAGGGCCATCTTGAAGGGTGGTTTGCTAACGTTCGAGGCAAAGGAACTGAGGCGAGTATTAACACTTACCTGACCACAGTCAGCCAAAAAATGATCAACACTCTCAAGCATGTGAGTCTGGACTGGCTGAAATCAGAGGAACTGTTGGATGTTGCTGAGTCGCTGAAGTTTCAGGGGATTGAGAAGTTTCTCGGGCTAACAGGCAACATCTATCCAGACCTGACGAAGGTCTTCTTCACCAACCTGAAGGTGAAGGGACATAGATTCGAGTCAAGAGTGAAAGGAGTCATCATGGACATCACTCCTGAAGTCTGGGAGATAGTAACCGGTCTAAAGTGCGATGGATTGAAGCTGGGAAAGGGAACCATTGAAGGCCTTGAAGAATACAACAAAGTCACCTTCTACAGAAGCTGCTTAAGAAATCCACAGGTTGTTGGAAAAGGATTCCAGGTTGGCAGTCTCGCTGTTTATCCAAGGATTTTGGCATTCATCATTGTGTGGATCCTTACTCCACGAGGACACAATCATGTTGTGCTGCATGAGGAAGACCTTATCTTGATGAACTGTATTATGAATCAGATAAAAGTGAACTGGCTATCTGTGATAGGAATGCAGTTGGAGAAGGCTAAGAGGCTAATGGATTACAGAATTCCTTATGTGGTACTCATATCGAAGTTCATTCAGTACTTCAAAGTGCCTGATGAAGGAGAGTTGATTGAACCAGTAAAGCAGACATTTGAGATGAATACCACCAACTTCAACAAAATAGGACTGATAAAAGTAAATGGTCAGTAGAGGTTTCCAATAGAGGAAGATAAGGAATCAGAAGAGTCTACTGATGCTACTGTTGATGCTCTAGATAATCCTAACAGTGGAACGGCTGGTGCTGATATTGGGGAAGATAACGCTGAAGGGGGAGCTACTGATGGAGCTACTGGCAACACGTCAATGGATATTGAGGATGATACTACAGAAGAAACTAACAAGAACTCAAAATTTACAAAGTTCGCACAAGAGATTTTGAACAAGCTGGAGAATTTGGAATGAGATAAATATAATTCTGTTTGAGAATTTGGAGCAACAGGTCGAAACTGTGTTGGATAAGTTGGCCACAATGGCTGCTTAGAATGAGTCACTTGAGTAAATCATGCATATCATAGGCATTTTCTCTTATTTGATGAATCCACAGAGGGAGAAATTAGTGTGTTTGTGTGTGGCCTGATCTGTTATGTGTTTGTTCTGTTCATGTGCTGATGTTGTTGGTCTGATGTTAGGGTTCATGTTAATGGTTTCTGATGTTTTGAATAGGTTTACCTAGGTGTAGGTTTACCATTTTGATCATGATTTATTCCTGCTGCTGCTACTGTTGAATTAGTTATGTCTTAGTTTAAGTTCTGTGTTAATCATTCCAAATGATGTAATGAGTATTGTTGGTCTGTGCTGAAATTGAGAATACATGTATTATCATGCTTTGACAACAAATATAAATGAAAGAACCTAGTTTTATGTTCTATGGAAGACTATTGCTTTCGTGAGTTTATTTTATGTAGCTGCAGATTGTAAACCACTCACACACTAGAATGTCTTCATCAAATAGGGGGAGATTGTTAGTATTCTCACAATACTTAAGGATTTGATGAAGCCATGCAAGACATGTCCAGCAAGCCAAAGCAAGCAAGTGGAAGTGTGTTCTAGGTCTTGTCTTAGTGTGAGTGAGTATGATTGTGAAAGAGAACCTATGCACATCTAAGGAGAAATTCATTAGCACATGGTCTAAATGATTTTAAATCAAACCATAAAAAGGTTTAACTTTAGTTAAAAACAGTTTTGGAAAATAAAGTACTAAACTATTATAAACTGATTTCAGGTTAAGCCGAATCAATTTATTCGTGTCTGAGCATAACTGAATTAACAATTTTGGAAAATAAAGTACTGAACTATTACAAACTGATTTCAGGTTAAGCCGAATCAATTTATTCGTGCCTGAGCTTAACTGAATTAACTATTTTTCTAAAAAATCTACTTTGAGTTCTTCTTCTATAATACAGTGGGTTTTTCAAGTGCGAAAAATAAGAAAAGAAAAAGAAGAGAAGAGAAAGAATAGAGAGATACATTTTTGCGAAACACAATCTTCTGAAATTCATTTGTGAGAACCACTGTGAGAGATTTGCTGTTTTATAATAATCATTTTTGAAAGAGGGCTTTTACTTGAAGAATCAATTCTGACTAAGGTGTGCTACTGGGTTTCTTCAAGACTGTGTACAAGCCTTTATTTGTGCGCCAATCAGGGAGTTTTCTCAACCTTTCTTGATCTTGTTTAAATCAAGATTTGTGTTGTATTCATTGTAATTCTGTGAAAATCATTGGACAATTGTATTGGGCTATAGGAGTTAGCCTGGGTTTCTGCTAAATTTGATTGGGAGCTGCGGGGAGCAGTTGATCAATTTAACAGGGTTCTTGATTTCTAGGGAGTAGGAATTGAGTTAGCTTGGTGTTTTTGCTGAAATTGATTGGGAGCTGCGGGGAGCAGTTGATCAATTTAACATGGTTCTTGATTTCTACGGGGAGTAGAAATTGGTTGATTAATTGCATGTGAACAATTAATTGAGTTAGTGGAACTTTCTTTGCAAGTGGTGCAGAGAAGACTGGAAGTAGCCCTTTGTGGTGAACCAATATAAAATTGATTATGTCTCTTCTTCTTGAACCCTTCTCTCATAATCTTGATTTGTTCTTGCACTGCATATTGAATTAAATTGAAAGATTGAATTAATTTTTGGTAATCTTGATAAAACTAGTTTAAGTCCTCTACTGAATATTGATTTGTGTATTGTAACTTGAATTCGGTATTGGTTTCTGATAAATCTATTGTAGCTGTCAAAGAAATTTTGCTTATCAGATTGGTTCTTTTCTAAATCTGTAATACATACAAGATTCTGAATCTGTGATTTGATAAAGAATTGGAACTTTGGCTGAATTGGTGTAATACTGCAAAATTTGTATTCTTGGTATAACTGATTAATTGAATCTGCATTCTGAATAATTTTCAAATCTGTATTAATTGCTGGTGTTAGGAAACTTTATCAGATTTGTTAATATTGACTGAAATCAGTGTAATGTTGTGTTAGGTGTCTCAAATTTATATTTTCTAATTTTGTTCCTCTCTGCTCTCATTCAAATTTGGAATTTTGTGTGATTTTGTTCTGAGTGTAATATTGCTATTGGAACTGTGTAATTTGATCTGCTTAAAGTGTTGCTATGAAATTGTAAATCTGTGTGATTGTGAATCTGCTGTGTGTTTGGAAAACTTCTATCTGTCTGTATAACAAATTGATTCATTCGTGCCTTGAATCAATTTATTTCTTTACTGCACCTTATATCTCCAGCACCAAGATTCAATAAAGTTTTTCAAATTGTGAAAACTATTTTCAAAGGTCTAAATTGGGAAAAATCTTTCAAAGTCCAATTCAA
>Ga0209489_102064_pt1 | contig 41281 bp, 13 predicted proteins | sample SiratrowhiteBW_FD_187527 | JGI IMG/M metagenome (GOLD analysis project Ga0209489, IMG submission 187527) | Root nodule microbial communities of legume samples collected from California, USA - Siratro white BW (SPAdes) (version 2) | ecosystem: Host-associated > Plants > Roots > Nodule | place...
GGATCTGAACGGAGCTGCTGCACTGAGCTCTGAACTGAGCTCTGAACTGAGCTCTGATACCAGTTTGTTAAAACTGGATCTGTATGTTGGGGGCTTCACCGTTGAGCTAGTGCAGGAGAGTGTGAGAGAAGAAATGAAGGGGAGGAGACAAAAGAGGTGCGAGTTACGGAGAGAAATTGGAGAGAGAAAAAGGTGAGGTTTATTGGTGCAGTACAATAATGTGTCAAAAGAGGGTCATAAATAACACATTTTGATGCATCGAATATGTTGAGGTCTTCTCTGAATTTAGTTCAATTTCATATTTACAGGCAAAAAAAGAAGAGGCTCAGGGCTTTCAATGAAGATCAGGAAGTTCGGATCAAAGTTCTATATGAGCAGTGAGTACCACTTGGCTGCCTTGCATTTGATCTCTCTCAGCTATCTAACCGAGAATGGCTGAACGGATAGTTAATATGTTCTTTGAATTTTCTATATTATGTTGCTGAGGATGACAAATAGCAGAGGAATTTAGCATATGAATTTACAGCTGGGTTGTTATTTCTGCAGATTCAAGGACCATAGAAGATGTAGTTACATGATAGCCAATGCACTGGATGAGGATGGTAAATTCACTCCTGCCCAAGTCTCTCGAAAACTTAAGCAGCTTGGTTTATCACTTCCTCAGAAGAAGAGTTCTAGAGGCAAAATGCACCCAAAGGGTGCAGATCTCATGGATAGCTCAAATGATAGGATGGGTGAATCTGAAGATGAGACATTGTTATCATTGATCAAAAGGTAATTTTGTGTTTGCGTTTTTCGTCTGTAGTTTTACAAATCTGAAGCATTAATACTTCATATTTGCAAAATAATATCACTCATTGGCATGTGTAGGAAGCCATGGACCATTTTAATGGTTACACGGTCTAATTTTATGCATAAACATACGCTTCAGCTGAATTTTAGTCTTTGCCAAATGCAATTTCTTTTGCTGCCCGGACGAATGAATCTCTTCTACCTCTTCTTGGTTTAACTATTGTTCAATGTTTATACAATTTTAGGAAGAAAGTGGAGAATGACAATATATCAAGGGGACAGTCACATGGGCAAACCAATGAGGATAGATTTTCAGCAGATGATTCGGACGATGAAATGCTCAGCTCTGTTATCAAGTAATGTTCATTTGCCTTTCCGTTTATAAGATTACTAGTTTACTGATCTACTATATCATAACTGATGTCAGGAATTTAGTTTAACCTGTTGATTCTGCCGGCTCCTGCTTCTATCTGCTTCGACTTGAAAAAAATTATGGATTTGTCTAGTATATCAACAATTTTGTTTTATTTGGAGTTAACTATCTTTATTTAATTTAGGAAGAAAATTAATAGCAAGGTATCAGCTGAGGAATTACATGCACCTATCAGTGAGGATACATCATCAAGAGAGGATTCTGATGATGAAATGCTCAGCTCTGCTCTCAAGTAAATATTCCATACTTCAACTTCTCTTTTCTTGGATATTATTGATCAACGATAGGGGCATTTATCTGGAATTTAGTTTGAACTGTGTATTTTTTTATGTGAAATCTTGCTACAATGTTAGTTAAGTTTGTATATAAGGAAAGATTCCTTTCTCTTAATTTTTTAAAATCAATTACCCATTGTATACAACTCTTAACCACTTGTAATTTTAGTTGTTATTCCGGCACCATTCATACAATATTTAATTTTCTTTATGTTCTTATTGATACAATTTCTGGATGTAGAAGAACTGGACGATCCTTTTTTAAATCAAAGCAAGATGAGCTTGAAAATAGTTCCTTAAAATCAATTACACTGTATACAACTCTTTACCACTTGTAATTTTAGCTGTCATATTCCGGCACCATTCATACCATAATTTAATTTTCTTTATGTTCTTATTGGTACCGTTACTGGATGTAGAAGAACTGGAAGATCGTTTCTTAAATCAAAGCAAGACGAGCTTGAAAATATCGAAGTTCAGCAGAGAATAATGGGCGATGATTATGTTAATGGAGGCATAACAGAGGTTATCGAAAGGTATGTCTCTGTACTCGGTATCTTTTTTTATTTTTGGTAAATAATCTTTTATTCAGTGTACAGCGATAGCATTGAGATTCTTTTTTGCTGATATGGTCTAGTAGCACACTTTTACCACTTCGTGGGAAAAGATATCTTGTTGCAATGCACACTTTTGCTAGTCAGGTGATCTTAGGCTGACAATTGAGTTAATTAACATTTTTTTTGGTTATTTAACCTATTTGTTGAAATATAAATTGTTGTAACATATGTTGTTATTATTATTAAGAAGTACATAAAGAGGCCTTAAAGAAACTAGAAGGATACATGTCTTGCCTTTGCATTTAAAAGAAATACAAAGTTAAATAGTAGGAGGGTTTTGTGCAGTGTAGTTGGAGATACTAGTGATTTGAATAGTGTAATTATAGGAACCAGATAGAGATTTATGTAGAAGAGGAAGTACGTTTTTCTAGCTGAAGTTAGTATCCTTTTTAACCTTCTATTTTTTTTTTTTAATATAAAGTTATAAAAGTAGCTCATCTTTAGCTCTAGGTCCGTGTTTTGTAATATAATGGTTATTAAAAGCAACTCGTCAAATAGCTGTTAGTCTAAGAGAAAAGAAAGGTTTAAGAGTAATTACATGAGAATAACTTGATCCTGTGCGAAGAAAGTTTGGGACAATAAATAGATTATATAGATGTGTACGTGATGGTCACGAAGTGACTTGAATTTGAATTGACAGGGAAAATCTTGTTGATTCCATGGATTCCTCCCAAGTAGAACATCAGCAAATGGACAACTTAGCAGATTCAGAGGATGAAGTGGCTGTCAGTGCATTTCCGGACAATGCCAGGTCCAGAAGGAAGCTTAGAATGGTGATTGATCCCGAGGACGATGACTGAAGGGGAAAGCTCGTTTAGGGTGCAGCTTTCTTTCTTTTTGCAAATATTTTGTACTTAAACCGATATTATTTAAAGCTTGATCCTTCTGGCTGTCAGTTGCTCAAACAGCACGCTCACTTAAAAAGTCACGTGATATAAAATGACATATATTTTGAATATAGAAGTATGTAAACTCATTCGTGGGAAAAATGACAATGGAACTAGTTGTCATTAACCCAAATGTATAAAATGGCAGAAAGGCCTTCTAGGAATGGCATTATTCACCATTTGATTAATACTGCTTAACCTTTTTAAAAGAGCTCTCCATCTCCTAACTACGGTCTGGATGAGTAAAACTCATTTTGTGCATTCAGAATTATAATACTCTAGATAAATATGTACCTTTGTTTTTCTATTTTGAGCCTAAAACATCCGCGGTAACGTAATTTCTCGCCGTAATTCTTATCCATCGATTTTTAAATCCTACTTTTATGTTATATTTGATTGAGAGAATGGATTTGAAGAGGTGAATTTGAGATGATAATGTGTGAAAATTTAGATTGTTTAGATTAAGAAATTTGAGTAAAAAATTTGAAAATGATATAATAGAAGGGATAGATATTTGAATTTTATCAATTAAAAAATTGTAATATTTTATTTTTATTATTAATAATTTTAATTTTTTTATTTTCATTAATTTTTTATTTTATAATTTTCTTAAATTTATTATTATTTTAATAATAAAATTTAATATTAACAAATATTATTGTTATATTATATAATATAATTAATTATATTTATTTTACTATTATATAATATAAATATTAATAAGTTAATTATTTAAAAAAATAGGAAAAGATTCTTCTCCTTCGCAAATCTCTAATAGTAAAACTTTTTTTGTATTTTTATTATTATTTTTGGAAACAGTATATTCTTGCATTATCAGGAGACCAATATTTAAAAAAAAAACAGACAAAAGGCATTGCAACTTTTTTTTCCATATATATGAAAAAAATACATATATAATTAATTAATATATACCTAATTGATTATTTTGTCAATTAATTGATGATTTTGATTATGGGGGTGGAGAACTCCCTTAAATTAATCATTATTGAGTCATCTCATGTTTGAGTAAATATGGTTATGAGTTGGAAATAAGTTTAAGTCTGAAGATCCATGGTAACACCATCACTTATTACTGCAAAATCCAGTTCTCTAGCTTCTAGTTATGTTTGTAGTTATACTCCAAAAAAGGTTTAAATAGTATTAGCCCATAAATTAATATAATATAGCAAATTCTATTTATTATTATTGTTATAAATTGAAGACTCCAATTTTTATTTAGTAGTGATGATTTAAAAAATATATAAATAAAAGTTCCAAGTTATATTTAATATATAACTTAAAATTTTAACTATTTAACAATTCATTTATTTGTAGTCTTTTTTTTTTCTTTTATATTTTTTTAAAAAAATCTGAAACAATTTCTCATGTTTTCTTTAATTAGAGGATACAATTTTATTGAATTTAGGATAATGTAACCCAATCATTTGAATAATTTTTCTTTTTCCTTTATGTTAAGTTTTTCCCTTTTTAGCGTGGTTTGATTTGATTGCACGAGGTTTTTTTTTTTTTGCTGTCTGTGAGATCTGAGTTGAATAAATTAACTCTTGCTAATACATGTTTTTTTAGTAATATTTTTTATGCCAATCAGATTAAGTTAGATTTCCTTTAATTTTTGGATAATTTCCTAGAAGAACACATTGAGTATTAAAGAGTTTGCTAATTAAGTTTAGTTTTTAGTTGAATGATTTGTAAGGAGATTTTGTATTGGAGTTAGATGATAATTGACTTTTAACTTGATACTAGATGAAGTTACAGTGGACTGGTATATTACTAAGTTACTTGGATTTGGGAGTTTGTAGTATTTAGCTAGAATTAATCTTTAATTGAATGTATTGGATTTGGGAATTTGAAGTATTTAGTTAGAATTAATCTTTAATTGAATGTATATTGTATTTTAATATTTTAAAATTGGTAGAACACGTGGAGGTTGATAAGTAACAGTTTAGTTGGTTTATGGTAAATTCATTTTGGAGTCAAAGTTTTAAGTATAGATTGTTGTGTTTTTGTGAAATTGTTGAATTGACAAGTTACATTTTGGTTGCATGATGTAACTAAGATTTTGATTTCATTTTGTAGGTTGTAATGAAGTTATTAAACACGTTAGAATGGATAATATTGGATAATTGAACTGTTTAATAATTTTTAAGGATTTTTCTTTTCATAATTCTTTTAAGGGTGATTTATTTTGCTCAACAAATTTAAACTAGAGACAAAATTGATAAGTTGCTAAATTAAATTTGATTTTGCTCACCAAATTTAAACAATTTAACTAATTAAATTTGCTCACCAAACTTAAAATTCGTTCAATGAAATGATTTTGACCCAAGTATAAGTTAAATTACATGAAACATAATTTCTTTATGAATTTTGTATATACCTTTCTCAACATTCAATCCTTGAATACTAGTGAATTAAAAATTGATTGTATATTGTTGTCTATTGTTTTTTTTAGAAGGGGAAGTGAATTGATAATGATTGTATAATGTGAATAAGTAATAATTTGAGTGGTATTGTGTACATTGCGATATATGTATCCAGAGATGCACATGATGTGCGATTGTATGATATACATAGATATATATGTTATATGTGGATACCTATATGATAAGTTAGATTCCTAACGTGGTGGTGTGGTCTTGTGACTTAGTATATGATAAATGATATATAAGATAATATTATATAATATTAAACACTAAATGGAAGAAGATATTTTAACTTCATCAATGATTTAATCATCTGAATTAAGATATCAAATTGTGAGAAACTAAATAAAGTTCATATTAAGATCTATCATAAAATACAAATTTGAAAATGATTTTTTATGAGTGATGTTTCTAATATGATAAATTACTTTAAATAATAAAAATACAAATGATTATTATTATATTCAAGTTTAATGTGTTATTACGTAGAATGAAATATTTTCTTTAAGTACGTGAATGTAGTTGCATCAATGTTTATATATCTACTATGATATGCAAATTGTAAGATTCATGATGATTATATTATATTATCTTACTCTTTCGTGTGTATATATATATATATATATATATAAAAGTTTTTTAAGTACATTATATTTGATTATAAAGTACACTGTCTCAATTTTAATTATATGTTATAAAGCAAGAAAGAATTGTATATTATAAATGTCACTTCTTATTTGATTCAAATATATTAAAGTAATCCGAATTTCTTAATATTACATTTTTTTTCTTATCTAATACTATCGCGATTACAATTTATTTTAAATAGCGAATATACATTTAAAATTATTTTTATCCGTTAAATGCTCTCATTCAATTTTTAAATTATATATTTTATATATATATATATATATATATATATATATATATATATATTTAATTATCTTAAAAGTATTAATAAGATAGGATTTAGATCCTTCATGATCATTATTAAAAGAAAATATCATTCTTAATAAATCTGAATTATTTATTACTTATATATATATATATATATATATATATATATATATATATATATATATATATATATTTCGTTGAAATGAAAGTTAACAAAAAAAATCTTTCATATATATAATGAGTCTTCATTAAAAGAGAAAATAAAAGATTTAGTAAAAGTTAGAACGAGGATGACTGTCACTTATTTGTTTAGATGGATTGATGATTTTGAAATGAAGGTGTTTTAGAAATTTAAATTATTTGAATTAAAAAAAGATTGTGAGATTTATTAGGTGTGATTGATGAATTATTATTTTATAATTGATGGAATTATAAAATTGTCAATTGTTTTAAAATAAAATAAAATTCTTATTCTTATTAATTCTTAAATATTTTATTATAATATAAGTGTAAAAAAAGAAAACCAAAAATGATAAAATTGAATTCCATACCTCGTGCTAAATATGCAATCCTCTTAACTCCATCTCCATTATATTTTAACATTTAAGCGTAAAAACAATAAGTCTTCAGGCAAAAAAAAAAGAAGAAGCAAAAACATGCATGATAATAACTCATAATCGATTACTATAATAGATTAAGCTGCCATTTTATACACATAATAAGTTCCATAATCGATTATCTATTTCTTTTGCCATACAAAATTGATTACTGTCGTCCATAAACTACTATAGTACTTCCATGCATCATATCAAATCATGCAATCATGCCGATATCGTTAAACCTTACCTATGAATCACATAGTTATGAAGAAGCTACCAACAAACCAATGACAAAAGCACTTCACACCTGCATGGGATTGCATGGCATCCCTGTAACAATGCTGCACACGGTTTAAAAGCATTTTAGGGTTTAAAAGAGTCACATGCACAGGTTTAAGAGCATCCCATGCACAGTGATATCACGTAGGGACAGCGAAGTCATTTTGCATGTCCTAGCTAGCTGTATTCACCTTTCTTCGCACAATGAGAGGGACCAAAAAATTCACTTGTCCCGCAAATCCGCACCTTCAGAGTGTTAGAAATTTTGTGGGGATTATGAATGGAATAAATCTCCAAGAGTTCCATCCTATTGTTTTAGGTTTATCTTTCTTTGGTAGTGGGATGAATACAATAAACAAAACAAAACAAAACTACAACCCCTAAAAGGCTACCCCTACAAATAGTGTGGCCCTTGATGTGTCTTGTCAAAGATAAGCCACCATGTTCAGATGTCCCCATTTATGTCAAATAATTAACAGTTTGTGTAGTGGAGCCATATTGCTCATACTAATAATCAGCCACACATCGAATGTCACTAACATATTCAAGATCATATATTAGTTGCCATCCAATATGACAGTGGAGAAATTGGATGGTCCATCGACTCTGAATTTAAAGAATACAGACGAAACAGGGGATATGCAGAAAATCTACCGGATTTTTCCAACCCAATAAACCAAAAATAATTGACTGACATTTATTTTAATATTTTTAGTATAAAATATCAGTGAAAAATAAAATAAGACTAAATTGAGAATTAAGTAGGTTATAAGATTAGGACCTTTAGTTGCACAACTTGGAATCTTAGTCGGTAAACAGAGAGGTTCGAATTGGAAAAATATCTTGAAAAACAAATGCTGATAGTGTGGGTGAGTGAGGATACTCAGAAGTATACAGTCAGGTCTGAATATAGCATTCTGAATAGTGAGAGTTCTATGTAGTTTTCAGTATCTTTCAAGTTGTCGTGGAGTTTAAGTGTTGTCCCTTCAGCGATTGTGGGTGCGTGAAGAATATTATTAGACAGATTGCCAACTAGACTTAACTTAGCACGAAGGGAAGTTCAGCTGGCAAATCCGCTTTGTCATTTGTATCAGGATGGTGTTGAATCTACTGATTATTTGTTTAATACTTGTATTGTGGTATAACAAGTGTGGGACCAATGCGACAGATAGATTGGGAAGGTGGTTGGTAGACATCAGGTCACTCATGTCAATTTTCAGAGTTTTTGCTTATTGGGCCAAAAGCAAAGCGTTAATAGAGCCTGAAAAGGATTGTAGGTAGCCATTGTATCAAAAGTATGGAGTCACAGAAATAAGATGATATTCAAAGGTGGGGTCGTGGATGCTGATGAAATATTTAGTTTAGCTCAACTTAGGACTAACTATGGGCTAAGTACAATATGAAAATAACCATATTTTCTTATTCGGATTGGAATTTCTCTTCAGTGCAGTGTCTCCAATCATTGGCATAACAACTCTTGAGATATGGTTGGATGGCCCCCCTCCCTACTATGGATCTGTATTTATATCTATTTTTTTGTGTATTCATCTTTCTGGATACTGGTTCTGTTTCCTTTTCAGGTGTCTCTAGTATCCTGGTTTTTGATCTGTTTAGTAGAGTGTATTTCTGTATGGATTAATGTTTTGACAGTTGTGACACTTATTCTTAGATAAGGTGTGTTATACAAAGGTTAGAACACCTTTAAGTGTTCCTTTTATTTTATTCATTCTTTGCTGTTAAAAATAAAAAAAAGACTAATTGAATGTTTTTAAAAAGAACTAAATATCCCATCCATGCAATTTTGTAGAGTTCTTTAAGAGTTTATTCTTTAGATATATGGAAAACATACTTCAACCACACATATACTTGTACTGGATTGAATGCCTTCCCACCATCAGAACATCTTATTGAGTGATCATGGATGCCTCTCCCTTCAATATTGAACTCTTTTTACTTTGCTTGTTATGTTCAATCACCTTCAATTCTGTCATGTGCAGTTTGAAGATTCATTGCAACCAGAAGGACATGAACACACTCCTACACTTCAAACAAGGACTCATAGATCCCTCAGGTGTTCTCTCCTCATGGTTCCCAAAATTAGATTGTTGTGAATGGACTGGAGTCAAGTGTGATGATATCACAGGTAGAGTAACACAACTTCATCTCCCTTGTCATACAAATCAACCTCAAATGGTTCCTTATGGAGACAAGGACGACAAGTCGCACTGCTTATCAGGTGTATTCAGCCTCACTTTGCTGGAACTTGAATTTTTGAACTACTTGAATTTGAGCAACAATGACTTCAAGTGTATCAAATATGATTCAATTGGTAGCCATAAATGTGATGACTTGTCAACTCAGAACCTTCCTTATCTGTTTGGAAACACTACCAAGCTTCACTACCTTGATTTATCATATAATTATGATCTTCTTGTCCATGATCTTCATTGGATTTCTCCACTGACCTCTTTACAATATCTCAACCTTGGTGGTATTTATATTCACAAGGACATTGATTGGCTTCAACCAGTAACCATGCTTCCTTCTCTTGAAGAGTTGCACTTGGTGAGTTGCCAACTTGAAAATTTCTATCCATTTCTCCAGTACGCTAATTTTACTTCACTTCAAGTTCTAAATCTCGCTCACAATCATTTTGTGTCTGAGTTGCCTATCTGGTTATTCAATCTTAGTAGTGACATTTCTCGTATTGACCTTAGCCAAAATCAAATCCATAGCCTACTACCTAGAACATTGCCATGTTTTAGAAGTCTTAAGTCCTTGGTTTTGTCTCGGAATTATCTCAAAGGAACCATTCCAGATTGGTTAGGACAACTTGAACAACTACAAGAACTCGATCTTTCTCAAAATTTTTTATCTGGTCCAATTCCCACAAGTTTGGGAAATCTATCATCCTTGACTGTTTTGATACTTGCGTCAAATGAGTTGAATGGAAGTCTTCCAGATAATCTCGGGCAACTCTTCAAGTTGGAGACCCTTCGAGTTGCAGCCAATTTCTTAACTGGAATTGTCTCGGAAAGAAATTTACTTTCCTTTTCAAATCTGAGGGATCTTTCATTGAGTTCACCTGGCTTGGTCTTTGATTTTGACTCTGAATGGGACCCTCCCTTTCAACTTAAACATATTAGACTGGGCTGTGTGAGAAGCAAATTTCCTGCATGGCTATTCAAACAGAGTTCTCTGAAATATCTTGCAATTGGAGATTCAAATGCTTCATTTGAACCTCTTGACATGTTTTGGAAGTTGGCTACTCAACTTGAATTTATCTCCTTAGAACGTAACATGATCAATGGGGACATGTCAAATGTGGTGCTACACTCGAAAGTCGTTTGGTTAGTGGGAAATAATTTAAGAGGTGCCTTGCCTCGTATATCACCAGAAGTGGTTGTTTTACACTTACGTAATAACTCTTTGTCAGGTTCCATTTCTACTATGCTGTGCCAAAATATGACAAATAAAAGCAAGTTAGTGCACTTGAACATGGCTTATAATAATTTATCTGGAGAACTAACAGATTGTTGGAATAATTGGCAATCCCTGGTGCTCATTAATTTAGGACACAACAACCTTAAAGGTAAGATTCCTGACTCAATGGGATCTTTGTCAAACCTTCGTGTTTTGTCTCTGGGAAGCAATGAGTTATCTGGGGAGGTTCCTCTTTCCCTGAAAAATTGCCATAATCTTTGCATATTTGATGTTGGTCATAACAATCTTTCTGGGGTTATACCAAGCTGGTTGAGACAAAATACTAAAGGTCTTAAATTGGGATCCAATCAATTCAGTGGCACTATTCCCACAGAGATATGTGAACTCCATTCCTTAATGGTGATGGATTTGTCAAGTAACAGATTATCAGGATCTATACCTAATTGCTTGCATAGCATAACAACCATGGTTGCTAACTATGCTTCAAATCGTAGAGTAGGCTTCATCCTTAATTTTCCAGGTTTTTCAATGACCGTTATCACCAGCATTCCGATCCTTATAAAAGGAAACGAGTTATCATATGTTGACTTGATGAACGTGATTGATCTCTCAAACAACAACTTGTCTGGAACTGTGCCTTCAGATATGTACATGCTCACTGAACTACAGTCCTTGAATTTGTCCCATAATCACTTAATGGGAACAATATCAGAAGAGATTGTGAACTTGAAACCATTAGAATCCATTGATCTTTCAAGAAATAATTTCTCTGGGCAAATTCCAAGAGCCATGTCTACCTTGCATTATCTGGAGGTCTTGAATTTGTCATTCAACAATTTTATGGGGAAAATTCCATCAGGGACCCAACTTGGTTTCACAGACCTTAGCTATATTGGCAATCCTAGCCTATGTGGACCTCCACTCACAAATATTTGTCCGCAAGATGAAGAACACCATGGTACAAAACCCATGCAAGAAGAAGAAGAAGATGATGATGAGAAAGTTGAAATATATTCGTGGTTTTACATGGGTCTGGGAATTGGGTTTGCTGTGGGATTCTGGGGAGTTTTGGTGAGTGCCATTTTTTTCAACAGGAGATGCGACCATGCTTACATTTACGTCCATTGAACTCTAAGTGATCGCATGTATGGTACGTAAATAAATTTTTTTAGACGTTTAAATTTATTTAATTTTTTTATATATATTTTTGTTTATATATACATACATAATATAACTTCAGTTACATTGTACTGCATTGCAGGTTTTTGATGTTCATGCCTTGAGAAGTGTTACTTCGTACAAAGGTTCTTCTAAGATGACACAAGGTTCATGTCTTATATATGATAAACAAAATGGTGCGTACACTTACACATTCCTTAGTATCTGCACTCAGAAAAATATATATAGAGAAGAGATAAGTAATCAATATGATGATGATAAAACCAGAAAATTGCGAATTTGGAACTTTTGAGTGTCTAAAAATCAGCATCCTAAATACAACATTATGGCTTGTGTGCTCAATATTTTATGAAACTGTGTAACCTGTAACAAACGCTTCTGATTTTTCTTTGGATTTTTGTTTCACGTTATTTAAAATGAACAAAAATAGAATCTTGATCAAAATAATTACTCAAATAGTTTCACTAGATAAAAACGTTAGATTAATTTTGGTGTAGCGATTTATAAACAATAAGAAAATCTTTCCATCATAAAATAACTTAATACCCGCACTATGTATTAACAAATCAATAATACATATCCCTAATTACTATCTCTGACACAATAATATCAGTGGTTATACTCAAAATGTTATAACATATTTCAACAAAACATATCAAATTCATACTTTATCCCATCAATCACACTGTTGTTATGTATCACCAAATTTATAGTATGACTAATATATTCATAAATATTCAACATAACCAATCATCTGTGGATAAATAAATTTTACTTAAGACAATTGAAGAGATACAAGGAATAATATTTGACTTGTAGTTACATGAAACAATTGAAGAGAAACAAGAAATAATGTTTGACTTGTAGTTATGTTACTTGAGCAACTGAAGCTATCGGGTAAATTATAAAATATATTATTGATGTTAATTGTACCATTTTCTCTCTATCATCTTTTAGTTATTAATTTTCATAATTTTTTAAGATTACTATTTAACACTTAGTACATTTTTTATTATATATATAGGTACATACACACTTGCATCTATATAATTTTTGCTAGTCAGATTAGAACTCTATTACATATTTTAAGAAAATGATAGTAAAGCGACATGGTGTACAACAAATTATCATAAGTAAATGTTATAGAGATAGTGAACAATCAGATTTGTTAAAGATATCCTAACTATCAAAAGTAATAATGATTCTTGTTCTTAAAGGTTATCATGTTATTTTGAACATCGGAAAAAAATAATTTGTATGAAAAAAGTCATTTACATTGTGTGGTAAAATATATATGTATTTTTCTTATTTTTATGAAAAAAAAAATAGGAACAAGAATGATGAAGGAAGTAAGAAAAATACCATATAAATGACTTAGATGATACACAAACAAATATATCATGCGTATATAACTTTTTTTTTATATATTTGTATATTTGTAGATATATTTTTTATTTTAGAAGTTAAAGTGTAAATTATTTTTAATGACTAATTGGGACAAATAAAACTTGCCATTAATAAAAAATATGCAAGATTATTTTTCTTGTCCAACTTCTTTTTCTCATTTAAATTTTTAAAGTCAAACCTTTAACTACAAATTAATTTAGATTTCAGCAGACATATTATTAATTCTTATTTTCTTAATTTTAAATTTAAATAAAATTAATTTTCTGAAATTATTTATTGAATTAATATACATAAATTTTAAATTTCATAATATAATATAATATAATTATATATATATATATATATAATATTTTTACTTCAAAAATACAAACACCAATCATTTAAATTTTAATTATTATATTCACATTTGTCAAATAATACTTAGAGAAATTATATTAAATTATTAATTATAAAAAGTATATAATATTTTAATATGATGACATTATAAGGAAATTTCAATTTTAATAAACTAGCATAAAATAAATATGTAAGATGATATAAAAAAATGTAAATGTTTCCTCCCCTTATTTTATTTTTCGCTTTTCTGCTTCTTCGATCCTTAACAACATAAACTTGTGCCCTTTATTTATACTAAAATTTTGTAATCGTTACCTCTTTTTATTTGAACTTTTGATTTGAAATCTAATTACATTGAGATTGTTTTATTTGTAGAAGATAAGAACAATGAGTACTCATGTCCGGACTTATTTCATTCTCTTTTTAATCTTTTATTTTTTCAGTAATAGGTCTTATATTATTTTAAGAAAATGAAAAAATAATTTAAAAATAATATAATTTAATATATTGTATTTATAAAATATTAATTTATAAATCAGCATTAATTCTTCTTCGACTGATATGTTATTACTTAAGAAAATCAAGTTTTAGAATAACATATCTTAAGAAATAAGAATTCTAGAAAAGAAAATTGTTTCAACATCTCTCTTATTTAAATTTGAAATCATAATTTAAACAATAAACTTAAAAAGTAAATTAATGATAAATGATAATCCTTGTTACTTGTAACAAATGTTATTATGTGAATGTCATTTCAGTCACCAAGTTCAAATATTATTTGCAAAACCTAAAGAAAAAAAAAATGAGTTGCACACAACACATTAAAAATTTACTATCCATTTTAACATGTTATAAATTTCAATTCAACATATTTTTACAATCAAAACACAATTTCATCATTAATTGAATATATATATGTATATATATATATATATATATAACCATTAATTTTGAAATCACACCCATATCATATTTCATTCATCCCATTATGTATATATAATTTCAAAATTATCATAATTACTAAAAAATTGCATAGTCTTAATTCAATTCTCCCTACTTGATAGTTACAATAACTTCAAAAAGAATGAATAGAATTAAAATTAACCAAAATCTAAAAAAAAAAAAAAAAAAAAAAAAAAAAAAAAAAAAAAAAAAAAAAAAAAAAAAAAAAAACCCAAGGAAACCTCACTAAAACAATCAAAATATTAATCGAAACTTGGACTCACTATGAAATAAAATTTTTCAATCAAATGTGTGAATCTCTAAAAATTACTTAAAGTAAAGAATAAGAGTACTTAAAATCAGAATTTGATTAACCGGAAATGAAGAAGTGATCAATTTCTAACTCACAGAATCGACTAAAAAAAGTTAAAATATAACTTAAAAACTAAAAATATATAAAAAAAGGTATTTAGAAAATAAAAATCTAAATATTTTTTATTCATATACATGTTTAATTAAAATTGGTTTCCAATGTTAATTTAAGAAATATAATCAATTATATAACTGATTTTGAAAATAAATAATCAATTATGATTTTTTTAAAAATAGCTTTTATAACCAATTATGATTTAATTGTAATGATGTAAGAACTTGTTTTCTTTATTAATTTTAAAAGAAATTATTTTATAATGATAAATATTAAAATTCTATAATATTATATTTTAAATGTGTAAATTAAAATTTTAACTATTTAATTATGTGAAAAGAGAATGACTGAAAACACAATCAAAATGGGTGAATTGGATTAAAAATGACTTTTATAATATTTGAAGATTTTTTTAAGCTAAATGTAAGAGTAAATGAGTGTCAAGAATAGTAAAGAAGAATTCGAGATAACTAAAGAAAGATAAAATACAAACACACAGTTTTATACTAATTTAATTCTTTTTTAATCTACATCCAGACAGTCTTAATTAGATTTTCCTCTAGCAATCTTAAATTATCCAATTACAAAAATCTTATGCAACTATAATAAGAAATACAAAACTCCTCATTGAAAAACTTTCAACAAGATTTACAAATATTATCAATACAAATTACAAATAAAAAAAATCACTTGACAGGTTTATAATGAAAATTCTATATCAAGATCATCCATTTCCGTGAATTTTGGGTACATCTTTTTCAAACATGTATATATAACACTATTAGAATTTCTCATCAAAAAATAAAAAAAGTTCTTTTTTGTTTTTGAAAAGTATGAAATGATATAAAGATAAAGAGCTTTCATTTTAAAAGAGTTGTATGATTACTAATTGATAAAATCAATTATAATTATATATAATAAATTATTATATTCTTTCATGTAATCCATAAAACATTCTTAATTAGGATAGTCAATTATTCATTATTTATAATCAATTATATGATAGAACAATCATTTTATATTTAGTTGGCATAATTGATTATTTGTGAAAACAAGTTTTTTATATGCAAGAACTAACATTTTGTGATCAGCTAAGATAATTAATTATTTAATGATCATAATCAATTATGTGCGAAACTATGTGAAATTCAAGTTTGATCTAACCTGAGATAATTAATTATAAATGTAAGATGATAGATTCTATGTTTAGAAAGATAAAAAAAAAAATCAGTTTTTAAATACAAAGAGATTGAGAAATGAATCATCAACAAGAGGTTGCAAACACCATCAAATTGAACACATTATGTTTTGTCATGCTTTACTAAAAAGTTATTCATTTATAGAAGTTTTTTTTTTATAATTTTTTTTCCAACCTCTCTCTATAAAATGTTGAAGAAAATTCTTATGTTTTTCTTAAACATTCCAAGAGTTAGTATGTGACTAAGTATGATTGAGTCTAAGTATTAGAATTTGATTTTATAGCAAATCTTTATTTTCTTCTAAAATCTTTCTATTTTGTCTCACTCTATTCTATTTGAGTATTTAAAAGTTTCATAAGTTCAATAAGCTAAGCAGTTATCTCAACCTATTTAACTTTATATCAATATTTTAGTTAGTTAGATTTGATTTCCTTCCTGGAGGTTTTATGAAATTTTAGCTTTTTTTTTTTAGTTGTTATTAATTGAAGAACAAATAACTATTAGTAAGGGAGCTAAAATATACTCATTAGTTTTTTAAAACTTTTTTCTAGTAACTTCAATTGTTTGTCAAAGTGAAATGTTTATAATGTATATATTGATTAGTTGATAAAAATGTTGATTTGCTTGAAAATACAAGTTACATTTAGTGTGTAAAATAATTGTTGAATTTGGGTAGTAGTATATTGTTTGAGTGTTGGGATGGTAAAACATTGTGATTATTATATGTATAGAGCATTATTACTAAGTATTTAGTTACTTAAGTGACAACACTTATTTCTCAAATTACAACTTAAAGTTTGAGTGAAAGAAATATTAAAACAATTATCTTTCTTTTATATTGTCAAACGATGAATAGTGAAAAACTTGAGGTGAGTTCTAAATATTGGTTACTTATAAAAAAAAGTCATATTACTCAAACAATGGTGTAATGTTTTAGCGAAAATTAATATTAATTCTTTTTCTTTTGAAAACTAAGATGTTCAATCACTTGTTAGATGCTAAGCAAAGATAATGTTAAATCAATTCTTCCTTCTTCATAGATGTATCACTCAATGAAATCACATTCAAACAATATATCCTATCATTTAAACATTAGTATTATTGGTCTATATGAATTTGTTGCTTAGATGACATATTCACGTCTTAATATCATTTTTATGCATCTTTGTTTAAAAGTTTTATTTTCTTTCTATTACTTATATTTATAATATAAATTAGATTACAATATTGATATGAAACCACACAAATATAAAGCACGAGAGATTGAATATGTATGAGATCTATATTGAATAATAATATAACATGTTGTAGTGTTCAAGCTTTACTCAAATACTAATTAAGTTATATAAATAAAAATTTCGGGTGGTGAGAATCAATAATACTTTCTATCATTAAACCAGTCACTCATATTTAATGAATTGGGTGGGAAGTTATCTTATAATATAAAATTATTAGATGAGAATCTAACAGAGGATAGACTCAACTACTACCAGATTTAAAGATGGTAGTGTGAGTTTTAATTTAATAACATATGAAATTATTGAATTTTTATGTGTTGTTCACGATGAGACATGGCTCTAATTATTCAGCATTGCCGTGTTTAGGATATTAAATGAATAGTAGTAGAATGACCAACGTCTTATCAGTTTTTATCCTTGAAATAGCTTATTGAAGACAGTGAAACAAGTTTGGACTAAGTCACTTTTGCACAAACCCCCAACGTAAGTTACTAATAATTGTCCATCACTCTCAAACGACCAACACTTAAATTCTATATTCTATTGTCTAATATCAGTATCGAATGGTGATAGCAATAATATGAAGGAAAAATGAGCCTCTTAAGAGTTTTCTCCAACAAATTAGCTTTGTCCAGCGAAGATTGAAATGAAAATATACATTAAAATAACTAACGTTAATTAATCTCAGTATCATTATGCCACTTCCGTCTTTTTCATGAAAGAGTCTGATGAAGGAAAATAAACGCTGTCGTCCACATCAATTCGCTTGGTCATGCATATACAAGACTTTGAAAGTAAAAGATATTTCTGTTTATCATGTTGGAGTTATTGTTCCCTGTCAAAACTCGTGGATTGTTTAAGTTGATTTTGGGAATAAAGTGACAGAATAGATAAGTGTGGAGGGTCTATGAAACAATATTGGTATATAATTTCATGTTGTAAATAACCTAATGTGATATATATATGAATGTTGTTAAAAAAGACTTACATCACCTTTTAACTCATCCATAATAGTTCCTTGGAGAAAAGTATTATAACCATGCAAGACACATTAAGAATTATACAAGCAATAACGCTTTTAATAGTGGAAAAAGTTTTTAAAAATGAGTATCAAATAACCAATTCCTACGTTCATTGACAGTGTTATGAAGGAAGAAATAGCTGATTGTCACCAAAGGTTTCAGCAATTTTTCCACACTCTTGTCGCTGTAAGCTCTGTCATGCATAAAATATATGGCTTTGAAATTCAAATATAACCCAAAATAGCTATCATTATAATCTCATAATGAAATGGTCATTTCCAACTAAAGACTCTTTCTTATGCAGAAAAAAAGAGGTCTTTTTCACCTGAGGTTCTTCCTATCTTTACTTTCCAATTCCATTCCGAAGACTTTGAAATTTAAGGCTACACTTTCTTACGATAATTACGTTGGATTTTTTCTATTATCATATTAAAACCTACGCTGACATATTCTACCTGCAATAGTGCTTGTCACATGCCTCTGCCAAACCTATTTTTTGCTTTATTATTTTAAAATTAGGATATTTTTTATTATTGCATCTTTCTTAATAATCTTTTTTAATTTTTTATAAAATTAAAATTAAACAAAAATATTTTGTTTTATAAAAGTGTTATTTAAAAAAATTATTCATCCAGATTAAAAATTTACTTTTAAAAATATTTGGTTTTGATATTTTGAGTTGAAAAGAAAAAGAAAGAAAAAAAAAAACACTTCACCAAAACATCATAAAGAATAGATAAGTGTCACAATATCCATTGTATCTGAAAATAACATATTGCTAATCAGTTGAGAATAATTTGCAAAATTATCCAATCTATTTTTTTATAATATAAAAATTTCAAAGAAGTAGAAGATATTTATTTATATTATCTCATAAGGATGTTTTTCTAAATTTATAAATTAGAAACTCGGAAATTTTGATTTATCGTCTGAAATTATCATTTGATTTTAAAAAAGAAATCATTATTTATTCCTCCATTTTAATAGAATGGTCTCTTTATTATTTCTTACGTAATAAAATACGTGTTTAATTCACAATTCATCATTTTATTATATTATTTTAGAAATTTTACCATTCAAATTATTTTCAATTTGAACATATTTTACCCATCTTGCTAAATATATAATGAAGGGCCGACCTATGAAAAAATTGTTTAAAAATGGAATTTCACAAAAAAATAATAATGCTGCTTTAATTTTTTTTTCAACACGTTAATACGTCATTACACATTTAACGAATTAATAAAACGTGTACAAAAATAAATACGAGAATAAAATGTGTGCAAAAGGTTAATAACAAAGTTTATGAAATAATAATGCGTAAGTAGTAAAAGATTTAATTAAATCTAAAATAAAAAATTGTAGCTGGACATCTTCACTTATAATTTCTTGGCCTTAATTTATATAATTTCATTGTTGTTAATTTTGTTTATGTGACAAATTTTAAATTTATATTTTATTTTTGGTTGTTTGTATTACTCTGCTCTCTTTCCGTTGATTTCGCCGAGCCATCATAATCTTAAATGAAGTAAACATTTTCCATCTTTTGTAGTTTTTTTTGTTTTTGTAGTTTATTTTGGATTGGTTAATTCAATTTTTATGTTGACTTTTTAAGTGCATAACTTTCCATTTACGCAGATGGAATGTGATGCATGATAATGGAAAAGTAAGTTCAAACTACTGTATTAATAATGTCCTCCTTTAGTAGACAGGGTCATTAAGAGGGAGAATGCATTGACTCAGACAAATATAGCTACCAGTAATATTTAACTAAAAATACTTATTTTTATTGCTTTATTTTATTCTTTATTTTGTTTAATTTGAAATTTTTTTACATAATCTTTTATTCTTTTTATCTCAATTTTTGGGACTCGTTTAATATAACTGTTTCACTTATGTTTTTAAGGATTTTTTTCTTCATATTTACAAATAATATAATTTATAATTGTTATAAAATTTCAACCATATGTTACTCTTTTTTTATAATTAGTAATTCTTATAACATGTTTTATTTAAATTATTATAATTATAACTTTTATTTGAAATTTTACATAAAAGATAAATGTAAATCATTATTTTAATATTATAATTTTTTATTAAAAAATTATTTAATTAATGTAAAAATAGTGTTGTTTCAACTTCTATTAAACCAGAGTCAAACACTCTCCAGTAATCTGCTTTAAAATTCAAAATTCTTTCATAATTTTGTATTTAAAAGACGCTTCATTAAACTAAGAAAAGAAAATATATTTAAATAATATTAGATTCGACTCTTAAATAATATAAAACTATAAAGTGTATTAAAATAAATCCTATTTTTTACCAAATATCTTCTTCATAACACATCAATGATTATAAACCGAGAACTTAGAAGGAAAAAATTATTGATATTAACATTAAGAAAAAATTGTGATAGCCATCAAAATCATACAAGAACAAATATAAACATAGAGTGTACAAGTTTGGAAAGTGGTATCACAAGAGACTGATTTCATACCTCACCTAAAGAAAATATGAGTGAATATGAATTTTAGGATAGAGACAGTTATATCTCTACGAACAATTACCATTTTTTGCTTACAAAGGACAAACAGCAACGTGCCTTCTCACTTCTAAAATCAAAAAGTGCGGCAAGCAGATTTTTCAGAACACTATTTATACAAACGCGGCTTCAAAAGATTTTTCTTTTTTTAGCAAGGGTGTTTTTTTTTGCATTATTTGCTTCTCTTTGATCTTTATAGATACTTAAAAGCAAGTCTTCTATCATTCTAAAAATGTAGACACTCAATTCTGAATTTATGTCTGTGCTTTATGGAGTTTAAATCATGCTCAATAAATTGGAAAAATATCATTTAGATAGTTTATTATTATATTTGTATATAGGTTTGAATCTCTTATTTCCTTTTAATATAATATCTTTTTCTTATAAAAAAATTATGACTTGATCTAAGTAAGGTTTTTAAAATATAAATATAAAAATAATAATATAAATTTGTAACGCTTTTAAGATTTATTTGGTTTTAAACATGCATAATTTAAACCGAACCAAATTAAAAATATAATATCTCGGTTTTTCATTTTCTGGACTACATTTATACAGTAAACTTAAACTACATGAACTATGCTTAAAACGGTTTTTCGTTATTCCTCAAGTCTCCAAGTAAACCCACCAACTTACTCTACTTTAGATTAAGATAATTACTTTTATTTTTTAATACAAAATGAAAATTTTTATTTTGATATAAAGACATGAGTAATATATAGTAATACAAATATATAGATATATAGAGAGTAAAGAATGAAATGACTCAAACTAACCAAAAACTTGAAAAAATAAATAAGAGTAATAAAGTTTTTTAAATCTTTGAATTGAGCATATTTAATGATAAAAATAACATTTATAACTTTAATCGAGCATGCTGAATAAAAAAAAAATTATCCATATATTTTTCAGAGTCTACTATTTAAAATAATTCTACAAATTACAAAATGATGAGAAGCATCATGATGTTGACTTTAATCCAACAAACTTCATAAAAGTGTCAAAAACTTGTACAAGAGTTAGGAAATTTTTAGTGTTAGTGCTGGTACATCAAAATAAAAACATTTTAAAATTGGATTAGTTATATGTTGTATAGAAGTATTACCAGATGTTGGATCAAGCGCTTACCATTAAGACAAAAGTTATAGCTATTAATTATGATTTGTCATCTATGCCACCAAACAATTGATGTCATATGCAACAATTCTCCTAAATAATTATCCTATTAGGAATCAAACTCTTCCATTGTAACTTGGCCTACCTAACCTAGGTCACGGCCACTAAAAATCGAACTCATGACCTTGACTCTGATATCAATTGTTGGTATAGGTCAAAAGCTATAACTATTAGTTAAGACACAAATCTTTCTAGTCAAGAGTGTAGCCACCAAACACCATTATATTATTGTTTTAAATTATTAGAATATTTTTAATTTGTTAAATAATATAAAAAAATTATTTTCATTATTCTTGTTCTCTGTTTTGTTTAATTTGTAAAATATTTTTGTACAATTTTCTTTTTAACTTTTTGACTTATTTAATATAACGAGTTCATTTTTTTTAAGTATTTTCCTTCTCAATATAAGAAATAATATAAGTTATAATCGTTACAAATTTCAATTGTGTTACTCTTCATGTATGATTAGTTGCTATTTCATTTTAATATTTATATAATTATGAATTTTTAAGAATTTTATATTAAAAAAGAAACTGAATCATTTTAATATCGAATTCTGATCATATTATATATTTTTCAATTTTTATAAAAAACTATTTAATTAACATTTAATATAATATAAAAATGAGTATAGAAAGAGAGTATGTCGGTATCGAAATGGGCGATGTCGACTTACCTAACTAAAATGAGGAAAAAAAAAATATGAATATGCATTTTTAAGGATAAAGAGAGATATAGTAAAATGTACATCCACTGTTTTCCCTTACCATCTCTAGAAACATTCAATTACCATTTTTCTTGCACTTTTTACTTACATAAAAGGAAAAACAACAACGCGGCTTCAAAAGATGTTCTTTTGTTTTTTTTGTTTGACTTGCTTCTCTTTGATCTTTACAGTTACTTAAAGGTAAGACTGGTATCATTTTCAAAAGTACACACTCAATTATGAATGTATTATCGTTCTTTATTGAATTTAAATCATGTCGATAAAATGGAAAAATATCTTTTCGATGGTCTATTATTGTATCTGTATATAGATTAGAATCTCTTATTTCCTTCTAATGTAATATTGTTCTTTTTTTATAAAAAAAATATGACTTGATCTAAGTAAGTTTTTTAGATATAAATATAAAATAATAATATAAATTTGTAAAGCTTTTACTATTTGATTTGGTTTTAAACATGCATAATTTAAACCGAACCAAATTAAGAATATAATATCTTGGTTTTAATTTTTTGTACTACATATACACACAATAAACCAAAAAACTACACAAATTAAGTCTCAAAAGTTCTTTCATTAGTCCTCAAGTCTCCAAGTAAATCCACCAACACATTAAAATAATCATAAATTTTATCACTCTACTTTAGATTAAGATAATTGCTTTTATCTTTCTAATACAAAATGAAAGTGCAAATAAAATAAAGAACTAGAATGAGAAATTACTCTTTAAATCCCACCTCATGTGCCCTTATAAATACTTGTTGTGGATTCTATTCCTTCCCATCACCAACCAACACATCTTTTGCAATAATGGAAGCCTATGTCTCTGTTAAATTTAGATTCCTTTTACTTTGTTCACTATTTACAATCATGTCTGGTTCTGTCATGTCCAATTCCAAGATTCATTGCAACAAGAAAGATATGGAAACACTCCTGCTCTTCAAACAAGAACTCACAGATCCTTCAGGCCTGCTCTCCTCATGGACCTCAAACTTAGATTGCTGTCAATGGACTGGAGTCAAATGCCATAATATCACTGGTAAAGTTACAAGTCTTCATCTCCCCTGTCACACAAATCACCCTAAAGTTCTTGATTTTGGAGACAAGGAGGACAAATCACACTGCCTAACAGGAGCATTCAGCTTGTCCTTGTTGGAACTTGATTCTTTGAGTTACTTGAATTTGAGTAACAATAACTTCAAGTCCATGCAGACATGTGATGACTTGTCAAGAGGTAACCTTTCTCTGTGTGGAAACTCCACCAATCTCCACTATCTAGATTTATCACAAAATTATGATCTTGTAGTCAGTGATCTCCACTGGATTTCCCATCTCACCTCATTGCAATATCTTAACCTTGGTGGTGTTTATCTTCACAAGGACATTGATTGGCTTCAATCAGTGACCATGCTCCCTTCACTTTTGGAGTTACACTTGAAAAGTTGTAATCTTGAAAACATGTATCCATTTCTTCAACATGCCAATTTCACTTCACTTCAAGTTCTAAATCTTGCTGACAACCATTTTATGCCAGAGTTGCCTAATTGGTTATTCAATCTTAGTGAAATCTCTCGTATTGACCTTAGTCAAAACCAGATACACAGCCAACTACCCGAAACACTACCATATCTTAGAAGTCTCAAGTACTTGGTTTTGTATAATAACTTTCTCAAGGGACCTATTCCAAGTTGGATAGGGCAACTTGAACAACTACAAGAACTTGATCTTTCTCATAACTCTCTTTCTGGTCCAATCCCTGCAAGTTTAGGAAACTCATCGTCATTGATTAAATTAATACTCGAGTCAAATAACTTGACTGGAAATCTTCCAGTGGAGCTGGGACAACTCTTCAAATTGGAAACTCTTAGAGTTTCAGACAATCCCTTAACTGGAATTGTATCTGAAAAAAATTTGCTTTCTTTAAGAAATTTAAAGAACTTTTCTTTGGGTTCATCCTCCTTGATCTTTGACTTCGATCCTAAGTGGGTCCCTCCTTTTCAACTTCTGAATATGGAATTGGGTTATTTGAGAGACAAACTTCCTGCATGGCTATTCACACAAACCTCTCTGAAATATCTAACCATCAGACACTCAACTGCTTCATTTGAACCACTTGACATGTTTTGGAACTTCACCAATCGTCTTGAATCTATCTCTTTGGAGAACAACACGATCAATGGGGACATGTCAAAGGTGTTTCTGAGTTCAAAGGTGGTTTGGTTAGGGGCCAATAATTTAAGAGGTGGCATGCCACATATATCACCAGAAGTGGTTGTCTTACACTTACGTAATAACTCATTGTCAGGATCCATTTCTCCTCTTCTGTGTCACAATATGAGACATAAAAGAAATTTAGTGTACTTGGACATGAGTTATAATAATTTATCCGGAGAACTCACAGATTGTTGGAATAATTGGAAATCATTGGTTCTTGTTAATCTAAGATTCAACAACCTCACAGGCAAGATTCCTCACTCAATGGGTTCCTTGTCTCACCTTCGTTTTCTGTATCTGAAAAGTAACAAGTTCATCGGAAAGGTGCCCTTTTCACTAAGAAACTGCAAGAATCTTCGGATACTTGATCTGTGTCGCAATAATCTCTCTGGGGTGATACCAAGTTGGTTGGGGCAAAATGTTGAAGGTCTTGAACTGAGATCCAATCAATTCAGTGGCAATATTCCCACGCAACTATGCCAACTTCATTCTCTAATGATGATAAATTTTGCGAGTAATAAACTATCAGGACCAATACCAAATTGTTTACGTAACATGACAGCCATGCTTTCTAGTTATTTTGTAAATCGTAAGTGCCACTTTACCCTTAATTATCCGGGTTTATCAGTGTACATTATTTGTAGCATTCCAATGCTTATAAAGGGAAACGAGTTATCATATGTTAATGTGATGAATTCCATTGATCTCTCAAGCAACAACTTGTCTGGAAGTGTGCCTCTGGAGATATATATGCTCACTGGATTACAGTCCTTGAATTTGTCCCATAATCATTTGACTGGAACGTTACCAAATGATATTGGCAGCTTGGAACAATTGGAGTCCCTTGATCTTTCATCTAATAATTTCTCGGGAGAAATTCCTCAGTCCATGTCTAATTTGCATTTTCTTGCGGTCTTGAATCTATCATTCAACAATTTTATGGGTAAAATCCCTGCAGGGACTCAAATTTGTTCTTCAAATCTTAGCTACATGCACAATCCTGACCTATGTGGATCTCCACTTACCAAGATATGTCCCCAAGATGAAGAATCCAACAATGTAATATCCTTGGGAGGAGGTGATAGTGATGATGACAAATTTCAGGTGCATTCATGGTTCTACATGGGACTAGGAATGGGATTTGCCACAGGATTTTGGGGAGTTTTGGGCACCATTTTTTTCAACAGAAAATGCAGACATGCTTATTTTAAACTGTTGCACCGAATTTCTGAGCATGTGATCCAAAAGATAAACTCCATTACTGAAACGTAGGAAACTGCCACTGGTGCGTGAAAATTCAACTTTCTTACAATTTTAAACTGAGTCAAAGTTATATATATATATATATATATACAAACACATTTTCAAATATGTAATAACAGCTACATTTATGTACTGCAGGTCCTTAATGTTGATGTGCTTCAGAAAGTTACTTCAAATACAAAGGTTTTTGCAGTAGGAGTTCAAAGTGTGATTCAGGATATGTTAGAATAAAAGAAGTGTGTGATGAAATGACAGTGTAAAATCGCTTTACGCTGCCAATGTATAAGTTGTTTTCTCGAATAAAAATGGTGACTTGTACAGTCAAGTTTTGTGAAGTTACTTAATCTATCGAAGTGCTTCTGTTTACACTTTGGAATTTGAATTCTGTGAATAGTTGGAATAATCATTTGAAACGTTGACGAGATTTGTTTTCGATGAAGTAAATGAAAGCTTTCATAAATACACGATAATGTAGAAGTGTGGAAAGAAAGCAGAGTCACAAGTTAAAGTATATAGTGAAGCTTTGAAGAAAAAAAGTAAGAAGACAATTTTTCAAAGGTTAATTTTTTTCCCTCAAAATATTTTGAGAAACTACAATACGATCATATTTTACTTTTTTTAATTAAGAGAATTACATAATGTTTAGAAAAGTAAAAGAAATCAGATATTAAGTTTATAATAATCAATCATTTTGTTTCTTTCATTTGCAAAAGCACAATAATTCTGTGTTTGAATATTGTCCATCAACACCTTTGTTCCAATTATGACCATCGATATGAATCATGAAACCAGAACACTATTTATCTAATAAACCCTGCACTTGAAGGCAATGGGAAGTACCCGTCATAAACCAGAAGTCATCAATATAAATGTTCATTTTTGATTCACTTTATCCGGCAAAAAACCATTCCTCTGATCCGTGCTCAATGTGTGACTGCTAATACAACCACAAATGATTTACTTATTCTTTGTAATTTGGAAAAGTTTGTTCCTCAATTCGTTTTCATTGGTTTCAAAAAACTGTAAATAAATTTCACAAAATATAAAAAAATTATAATAATTAAACTGTGTAGTGACACGTCAATGATTTTTTTTGGTAAAAATAAAACTAATTTTGAAAGAGATATAGAGTTACTCGAGTCGTTTGTGATTAATATACTGGAGATTGTTGAGTCAAAGTCCCACATTGAATAAGAATGAGAAAGTTGAGCAACATATAAAAAAGGAGACCCACAAACCCCCTTATATGTTGGTTTAACTTTTTTATTCCTATTCAATATAAAACTTCGACTCACATTTATTTATTTATTTATTTATTTATTTATATATATATATATATATCGTGTGAGAATTACAAAATATACAAGGTGGTGGCATAATATATATTGTCCATTTAACTAAAAACAAGGGTAACGGGGATAGTGATCGGTAATACGAAGAAAACTTTTTCTCGATTTACATGTTACACTTCTTAATTTTATTTAATGAAGGGAAGGTTTTTCATGCTTGTGTGTAATAATACAGTTGTGAAAATGGATTAAAAGCAGGGCGTCAATCTGGTTCAAAATAGATTTGAAATAAGTGGGGTTAAAAAAATATAGTTTTATGTGAGTTAAAGATACTTAATTTGCAGTTAATGTAGGTTAATCTATATCACACCAACAACAATTATTTATCATTTTTTTAATCACTTCTTTTATTATAATTGTTTATTACTTCTAATAATCAACAATTTATTTTTTTAAAGACTAAAATTTTATTCAATAATATTTAAATATTTAATTAATTTATTTGTCTAATTATATAGGTTGACATTTTGATTTTCATTTCTATATTAATAACAATACTTCGTAAAATAAGTAAACGTTTTGATTACTATAAATATATTATGTTTTTACCTTCTATTCAAACTTTTAATTTTTTTTCGTGCGAATTTTATTATTGCAAAATAAAACAATTTATAAATACATTGCGGGTTACAAAATTTTTTTGAAATATATTGTAAAAAATTTTGAAACACATTGCGGGTTGTACAACCTGCAATTCATTTTTGTAAATGTGTTTCAAAATTTTTACACCATAGGTTGTAATTGAAGGATATTTTGATCTTTTCATTATGTCTAAAATGGAAATTTTGAAAAACTATAGAGGTGCAGGAAGTCGTCATGGAGGTGCAGGAAGAATCACTCTTAACTTATCCGTCCAAAATCTATGACCTTTTAAGGTTTATTTCTTGAGATTTGAGTGAATTGAATGGTGGTACGATTTTAGATATTTTGTTCTTTGAGTTTTGGTCCTTCTGTATGTTCTCCCTTTCATTTGAGGAGGGTTCCGTTTTTTGTTGTTATATGGCGCTTGAGCTTGCTAAGTGGTTCTTTGGGGCATCAAACTTTTACAAATGGAAGAGGATTTCATGAACAATTCGGATTGCACAATACACAATCACGCTCCGTGGTTCTTTGGGACATCAAAACTTTTACAAATGAAAGGGGATTTCATGAACAATTCGGACTGCACAATACCCACTCATACTTTCGGATTGTTCAAGTCACATGGCTTTTGTGTTCTAATTCGAAAGTACTTTTTTTTTTTCGGATTACATAATTTACAAGTTATTTTTTATTTTTAAATTATGCAGTTCAGAATCCATCTGAATTTTGCAATACAAAAACTAAAATTGCTTTAAGTGTGTAATTTAGAAACTAAAAGTAACTTTTAGATTGTTAAATCTGAAAATCTTTAAAAAAAAAATAACCTTTGAATTATATAGTTCAGAGATGAAAAATATCTTTTATATTGCACTTTACCTTTCATTGTACAATCAAAAATCCAAAAAGGATAAAGTAAATTTTTTTATATTTATAAGGTACAAAAAAAAAAGTAAGGAGGTACAAGAAAAAAATACACCGATTTCTTTGCCTACGCCCGAAATTTCTGTAGTGTGTAATGTTAAGCATCAACCTCTTCGTTAATCTCTTAGCCTATGCCTTGGACTAGTGATAATAGACTCTTTTTACCATCCCCATTCATAAGGCACATCGAATATATGTCGTTTGGCTCTGATCTTTGAACCAAGATCATGATACGAGAATCCCCGTATATTTTAGTAAGTATACACGATAACTTCTTTCTTATATTCATCGATGAATGCTAATTAATAAGAAACACGCATCATCAATGAGACCTCATTCATACTATCATTTTATAGAAGAGCCATAATTTAATTATTAGAGGAAAATCAAGGGTAACACCCCCCAATTATGGATTAATTATGATTGACATGAGATAACCAAATATAAAGAGACCTGAAATATGTGAAGACAAAATACAAGACTGAGGATTCTAGCTTAGGTCTCCATATCTCTTGGCTAGAACATATGATCATCGACTTGAAACAAGCTAACTAGATCAAGTCCAAGTTGCTTCTTATAAAAAATTGAGCCTTTGGAATATTCATAAAAAATGGTATTTGGGTAAACAGCAAAACATGCTGCTGATAATACAAGATCTGTTGGTAACCTCTATATATCTATCGGTCGATCCAGAAAGCGAGAGAACACCAATATATTACACAATGAAGTCGAATAATAAAAAAACCTCCCATGTTACAACCTTGTACTATGACAAAGATGTTACTCGGACGGAGTTATCAGCTGATCCAGTCAAGAAAATGGGCAGGGTCGGATGCCAATCCACAGCAGTAATAGGAGCACCGTGCGGGAGTGTTCTCCAACCGTTTACATGACCATGAACCTGACACAAGACAGACATTGACAATTCCAGATAACTAACTAGCAAGAAAACCGGAAATATTCAAGCCAATATATGGATAACTGAAGTATAACCCCTTAAAAGCAGAGGGGTCTAATCACAATTCACGAGGAAAAATCAACCTGATATATGGGTGCTCTGACTGAACTGGATGTTACCAAGAGTCTCCTCCCATTTGCATCTAATGCCATCTCATGTCTGCAATATTTTGAACCGATGGGGTAACAGAACCTATGAAAGGTAAAAAGGTGTCATGCTGAGAATTAGTTCTTCAAATATATCTAAAACCAAGGATAGGAGGAATAGAGAGAAAAATTCTTTAGAAAGCAAGCCAGAAAAAAAACATGCACACATCGTACCACAGTTATTCCACATGTATTGCATTCAGTTGTAATTAATGCAATGTAACAAGCTACTCCAGTATTTTCTGTTATTTTCATGTATAAGTATCCGTACAAATATAATTAATTGTGCATTTTCGACAGGATTTTAATATCCGTGTTACATTCCAAAAGTTACATTTTTTTCACCCCTTCCAATCGACAGCATTGGTTAAATATGACTGTTTTATTGTCAATCAAGCCACTACTTCATATACCTCTGCCCTCCACCATTTAAGCTTATGATGATGTTCTGGCCTGTTGAGATGCACAAAGGAATAGATGAAGCAAAAAAGCCTCAGGAGAGGCGGTCAAGATCCAGGAAGTTCTAGTCATTCATGAATTCCCATTACACATAGTCATGAACATGAATATCCAGATGCAAACTCAACCAATACCAATGATGGAGATATATACTGAATCACCTAAAGAAAGGCAGTGCAGATAGATGGTTAAATCGCCTAAATTTGATGAGTGATCCAATTGGACGGTTGGCTTGGGCAGAAAAGTAGTTCAATATTCCAAACACAAGACCAGAGATGAAAGGGCCTCTAGCTTTGTGACAATGGATGGAGACTCTGTTGTGCTTTCTTTTTACCTTTTCAGTATTTGAAAAAGAAATTACACGAGAAGAATTGGGAAACTGACTGCAGAATTGTTCTAGAGATGTTAAAAATGTGGAGTGGGGAACCTTATGAGCAACTTAGTGCAATCTGTCGAACATGTTAGGTTAGAGACTATGTGCAGCAGTTCGTCATGTTGCTTGTGTAGTAAGAAATTCTAGAAGAACAAGCTTGAGGATATTTTATGAATAAGTTGAACAAAGTTAGCAGAAGGAACATGCATAGGTTAGCTTCCTTGCACAATTCATTGACGATGAGTTGTTTAGATGAATTTAGGGTTACGCAGTTATATGTAATGGTGTGATAGTTATAGTTACGTATAGGTTGTAACAAGGTTTGTAGAGGGAAATTAAGATTCGGTTTTTTTTTTTTTTTCTGGTATTTTGAAAGACGAAATTCTTTGATAGGGAGAAACCCTGTGTTGCTTGATGTTTGTACTAAAATCTGGCCTAAAACCCAGATAATATCCATAATTTATTCATATTGAATGGTGTTTACTTCTTGAGTCCAACATATGACAACCTTTAATTTCATATATCCAATTTCCCTACCTTCGACAAAGTAAAAACTACTTTAAGCCATTCAAAAAGAAAAAAAAAAAAAGATTTTAAATCTAATTGTAAGCTGTCAAACTAGAAATATACCTACTACAGTCTCTCGACCACAGGATTTGACCTTGATTTTGCAAACCCCACTCAAAAATCTGACAACAAAGAAGCATTTAATACCGATGCACAACCCTTTTCACATGCTGGAATAACATTAAATTAATTATGCTTGCCTTCCCATCAGAGCCAAGGCTAAAAATGCTAGTCTCGTCTGGTCCAAACAGAATAGAATTGATGGAAGAATCATGTGCTGGCCAGCCAGTGATTTGTAGACCAGCAGACATGTCTTCGACTATTAAGGATGACACGATTGTCAAACCATGGGGTCACTGATTCAACATTCAAAATACAATTTATTATCCAAAAAAATTTGCAGAATTTTATTTCACTGAATGACTGAGCCCAATAATCGTAGAATAACTTAGTCTAATAATAGGAACCTCTAGAAAGGATAAGAAATCACAGCAAATCGAAAACTCCAGCAAGAGAAGATATAAATAAATATAACCACTGTTGAAATTAAGTGATGATAACTAAAGGTAATTACATAATAAACAAAGGATTAAGTGAAATTAGAGTCAAAACAGATAATAATGGAAATATAACAATCAAGTCAAATGATAATGGAAATGTGTTAATAACAACAAAAAATTATTTCATAAAGGAATCACCAAGACCAAAGCAAGGAAAAAATCAAATGAATAAAATTAAGGATACCAAACATGTGAATCATTCCATCAACTGCAGAAGCTGCCAAAATCTTTCCATTATGATTAAAGCATAGAGAAGTAATTGCTGGGGGATCTTCTCCAAGAGGAAGGACTGTCTTTATGAAATCCAAAAATTAAAAATAGCCATAAAACAACATAATAAAACATTTTATACAAAGAAGCACGTACCATGGGTTTCCAAGTCTTCATGTTCCACACAGTTAGAGAAGCAAAACCCAGGTTGCCAACATATTTGGAACCAGCCCTACACAGACAGTATAAACATAGTAATATTAACAAAAGGTGAAAAAACAGAAAGAATGGATAGTGAAAGCAAAATAAAGGAAAGGATACCCTAAGCAATGGTATTTAACCATAGTTTCATCTATATATCCGAAATCAAAACAGCAAAACATACATATCATTTCATAAATAAACTAACATTTTTTTTTAAAACAGATTATCAAATTACCAAATTAAATTAATTTGCTAGTTTAGCAAAGAATTCAATAATTAAAAATAACAATTACCCTCCAGATGCTGCTGCAGACACAAAAATAGGTTCCACAGGACTGCACTTTATGTCCAATACACTGTAAAACACGGGTAGAAGAGCTATTAGACAACGCACAGAAACCTGAAAAACTTATAAGGTTCAAATATATTTGAAGTCCCTAAAAAAATTATAACATTGTTTTTAGTTCCTGTAATTTTTTTATGGCTGCAACATTCGCCGTCACTTGTTTATCCTTGTCATAACAGTAGAGACTTAAAAGGAAAACCTTTATATTTTATAGATGCCTAAAAGTAGGGACCAAAAAAAATTACCATATCTGTGGGGTCTGAAAACAAATATTGTTATATTTTGTAGGAACATAAAACCAACACTGTTGTATTTGCAAAGACGTAAAAATATTATTGTTAATGGCAAGTTAATGTCATGACTAGGACCAAAAACAATGACTATTGCAAGGAGCAAAACCAAAAATAAATATAGGGATGAGAAAACAAAAAACTGCTATATTTGCAGTGACCTTCAAAAAATTTATTACATCATATAATTGGGAAATACCTTGGAAACGATTCAGTTGTGCTGAGATCACAGACAACTCTCTTTGCATCCACATTCCATGCTTTAATGCACCCATCGGATGTACCTATAAGAAGCTTTTTTTATCAAGAGGAAAAACTTAATAATCTGATCGTATAATCTCATGTTCATTGAAACTGAATAAATTCAATCACTGATCAATTCACATACCAAGCGGTCTGATTTACATTCCCAGTCAAGTGACAAAATTTCAGTGCCACAATATATGGTTGCGTTTCTAGACACTGGAGTTGATGTATCATATGTCCATATCCTTCATTAAAACATGCAGAGCAAACAAAGGTGAAATTGAAATTGAGGAATAGTTGCAGATACTCAGTGAAAGGTAAAGAAGGATTGATGAAGGGAAACATATAAAGGGCCTTCTGTAAACAAAAAGGTATTGGAGTGCATCGTGCTTTCTTTTAATTTAATTTGTATGTGACGTTAATGTTATTGTTCTAAATAAATCAGCACACATGGCTTCTAAATCGTGGCAAATAAGGTACATGCTACAACCAGTAATTGGGACTAAAATTTACACGAAAACCATTCCATTTTTCCATTAAAGTAACACTTCATAACAACTCCTAAAAAGGGTACCTGACAGTTCCATCCAGAGAAGCACTGGCAATATTGTTTCCAGATGCAGAGAAGCGACATCGACTTATTGGACTGGTGTGCCCCAAGAATGTCTCCTAGAAACCACAGTGATATGACAAGCACACAGATTCCAATAAAACTTTCTTCTGATAAAGAAAATGTAAAAGCAGAACCGCGGGGCGGACATAAATAAGGCTCTATAATAGGCAATGTTACCTGGTGCTCTACTTTGACCTCAGCAAAATCTTCATCCCCATCGTTTTCTACCACAAAATTCATTGTTAATTGTTTATTTCCAAATATTCAATCAAGGATTACAGAAACATTTAGTAATTGCTATCTTATTCTAAAGAACAATTTATTCAGCGTCCAGAAAACTAGGTTGATTTGAAGTTCCGATAAAGTGCATCAGAGTTACATGAAGAATTAGTGAATACAAAGCATAATTTTAAGAAATAATAAGTAATGATAAATTGATAGGGTTGCTTCCATGTTTGAAATTTAAATCAACAAATACAAAGCTTATTAGTTTCATTTCCATGAGTTATGCAAGACTGCAACTGATTCTAGCTTTCTAGTTTCATTTACATATCCGGCACCTTCTTATCTTATGCTTGCAGTGTTGTGTTACGAAAACTATCATTTGAAACCAAAAAAAAAATAGATCTCTCGACATACAAAATCAATATCTTGTTTCAGTGCAATTTGTGGTTGCAAGTTACAGCTTACAACTGCAAAACAGAGGTCATCATTGTCTTCAGGATGCAAATGAGAGTCATACTGGCTGAGAATTTCCTTTATTTCTCAAAACTCAGGCATCTGACATTGTGTCCTAACTTTTCTCGGCACTTCCATAACTAACTAACTAGTTATCTTTTCGGAACAATAATTAATTATTTTGAAGATGTCCGCACACGAATTACAACAATTTAGAACAACTCTATCCATGTAAAGCAGCCATTAGGCATCAACTACCTTAAATACAACGGCCAAGCAATTAAATAATGGTAAATGCTATCGAGTGCCCTAAGGGCACTGTTTAAGGAATTAAAAGGGAAAGTCTATTATTGGATGTGTAACAATGCACTCCCCGACGATTTTAGTAAGCTATCTCATTATTTCTAATAAAAAAAAACCTTTTTTATTTCTTTAACCAGGTTAAAGAATTAAAAGAGAGTGGGCGGTATGAAGCATGCCTGTCTGCTTCTATAGGAACTGCGTTACCTTTTAGACTGGCATTGTCAGCTCCGCCATCCCTCAAAGAGTCATTTGATAGAAAAGCTGAATCATCACCAGGTGTGGAACCAATCAACTCGGAATGATCATTTCCGAGTTCACCCACTGCTAAATCTTGGCCAACCTCGATTTGACCTACTTGTGAAATGCTAGTTGGAAAAACATCCGGAGAATTTTTCACCGTACGAGTACTTTCTTCACGCAAATTGCTTGATGAACCAATACTCCCTTCCATACTTCAATCCAATTAATCAGAAAACCAAGCAAGTCCAATACACGCTACAGGACTGAATAAACAAACACACGCTTACCTTCTAAATTGACGTAACTGATCCTCTTTCTCATCAAGCAAAGCCTGAAGTTGGGACAACTTCAGATTTAAATGTACGATATCTCTTTTGAGTATATTAGTAGCATTCATCTCCGAACTAACCTTCAGTAGTGCAGGTAGACGTGATACAATATTAAGGCTATACAAGTTGTGAAAGAGATAAAGATATTTTGTGAATTAAACAAGCAAGACACCGAAATTCATGGTTTAAAATTATGGTCTACAATGACATAAAGGTTGTTTGTCTCACCACACCACAACCAAATCGCCCATGTTACAAAGAAATCTAAATCTCAAATTGACTAGTGATAAGAGTCAATAAATCAGGAAAACTCTCACCTCCTGATTGGTTTTGTAAGATTTAATTAGACCATAACCCAAATGCTGATATGGAATCAGATTTAATTACACCACCTATCATATTATTCATGCAAGGAGCCTAATAGTAACGGACATGAGGGCGTATTGAATAAAAGCTCAACTCCGAAAAGTATGTAAGTGAGAGAGAACACTTAAGTCACAAAACAGTATTGTTGAGCTAAGTTAATCCAAAACCCAAACTCTAATACTACAGTCTCATCACAACACCAATTTAGAACTAAGAACAGAATTAATGTGAAGGATATGAGTAGCATTGAAAACCTCGCTGAAGAAGTTTCTAGAAGATAGATGCAGAGCCTGATACCACTCCTTTGAGAAAAAAACCCGAAACTCGGGATCCGAGTGCGGGTTCTTCTTATAAGGAATTGCTGCAACACAAAACGACATCTCATTTCACCATGCAAGTTCATCACATGAGAACAGAAACAAAAACGACGAAAGAGAAACAAAAACGCACCGAACCAGTGAGTCCAATCTTGCGACCTCTGCAACAATTCGGAACCATAGAGCGCGAAGAACTCAACCACCTTGTCGTTGCGGTTGCACTGCACGGCATGGACGACGTAGAAGCGTAGAATAGAAGCCTCCAACTTCGAGAGCGTGGAGACGAGCGGCGTGTCGGAGGAGGAAGAGAGGTAGTGTTTGAAGAACCCGAGAAGCGCGAAAAGCTTATCGGCGTGGAACTTGGGAACGTAGACGGAGAAGATTAGGTCGAGGATCTTGTCGACCTCGAAGCCCTTGCCGATGTCGGAGCGCAATTCAGTCTCGTATGATTCGAGGGTGTTGGTGAAGCCGCGGAACACCAGAAACTCCCTTACCAGCTCCTCCGCATGACGCATCTTCTCCATCGTCGCCTACACGCGCAAACGAACGTCGCTGTTGTTATCGTTACTCAATAGCATCGAGAATTGATCGATCTGCGTAATTGGAAACGGAACGGTGCTGGATTGAGAGAGGGTTTGCGGTGGCGGCGCTAAATTGCGCCGCTGGGGTTTTGTGGCGATTTGTGTTTGGCTTGCGATTGGTAGTTAGTTGGCACGTGCCTCGTCTCCGATCTTCGGTGCTGATTGTGAACGGAGGCCCTCACCTCACTTCCAAAACCAATCAGCAGAACCGGTTCACCGTTACCGTTAAATTCTACAGTAAATAAGTAGTCTTTTTAGGTTGAGAAAATATTTTTATATTTATTTCATTTTAATTATAAAAATAACTGTATTTTAAACTTTTAAAAGCGGGTGTAAAAATGATAAAATTGACGAGGTGAAGAAAATAATTTTTCATAATTTAAGTTATAGATCAAAACATATTAAAAAGGGTATAATTACAAAGATTATACATACAATACAAAATAGAAGGAAAGAACATTTGTTGCGATATTAGGTGAGTGACTACAAAAGGCTAGGAGTTATACATAGGATGAATAAGAATCTATTTCCTTCCTATGTGGGACTTCTACCAAAACCATATTGTAAACCTTCCATGATTTTCCCATGGGGACATAATTCTCAGATCACACGAAAGACAATTTCTTAGGTTGGGGAGGCAACAACACTTCGAAGGTCAGACCAAATTTTTTGTGTTACATTTTTGAAGATTATCTCGGTGACATTGTGGAATTGCTACATGTGGCACGAGATGTGAGATGGCTGGTAAGAGTGAAGGAGCTGGAGTGATTGTACTCTCTTTTCATAGCTTTGTATACATGGTCTAAGCCTTCCTCAATTAACTCCAGCACTGTTTGTGGCATTGGTGGCATATTAATGTCCACCGAATCTTCCAGCAGTTTCACCACTTCCCCCATTGTTGGCCGCATGGATACCTCATCTTGGATGCACCAAAATGCAATTTTCAGAGCTCTCGTTAGCTCTTCTTCATCAACTGCCCCATTTAATCTTCTATCTGCCACTTTACTTACAGACCCATTTGACATCTCCTACAGTAACCCAAGTTCATAAAAAAATTCAATTTTTAATAAATTTGAGTGAATAATGACATTTTTGTTCTCATAATAATAATAAGTGGGATCTGAAAAATTTACCTTGTAAGCCCAACCAGGATAGAAGAAATCCTCTGGACCAAAGGACATGTCAAGATTTCTCCTGCCACCAATAATCTCTAAAAGAAGCATCCCATAGCTGTAAACATCAGCTTTGACAGTTATAGGGCGATTACCAACCCATTCTGGTGCCAAATAACCTCTAGTGCCTCTCACCATTGTCACCACATGAGAGTGCTCCCTTCCCATCAATTTGGCCAGTCCAAAATCAGATACTTTAGGACAAAAGTTTTCGTCTACCAATATATTCTCCGGTTTTATGTCACAATGTATTATCCGATCCCTGCATTGCTCATGAAAGTACGCAATCCCTTGTGCAGTAGCTATGGCTATATTCAAACGAGTTCTCCAATCTAACAATCTATCTCGCCCTTGATACGAAGGGAATATCCATTTATCCAATGACCCATTCTTCATGAACTCATAAACCAGAAGCCTGTCAAAACCAAAACATGTGTCAGTCCATAAAAGATCATCGTTGTTATTAAAGTTAAAAAATATGTGAAAGGAAAGGACTTGATACCTTTTTATGTAAGAAAAAAATCATAAAATTGATTGTGAGGAAAGAGTGCATACCTATGTGATCCCTCAGAACAATAGCCGCATAGGCGAACCAAATTCATATGATGCATTGAGCCAATAGTGTTTACTTCAGTGATGAATTCCTTCTCTCCATGAGGCAAAACCTTGTCAAGTTTCTTCACTGCCACTAGAGTACCATCTCCCAGGCTTCCTTTATATACACTCCCAAATCCACCTGCAAAACATGTACATTTAGTAAAACTTCACACAACATCCAAACTCTTCATGTAACTCTAACTTCTTTGCCATGAAATTTACTATAGAACACACTTACCTGTTCCTAGCAGCTGTGAGAAGTTGCATGTCCTGATCTGCAAATCACGGTATGTGAAGTTCATTGGAGCTCCTGATAAGATCAAGGAACTTTCCATCTCCCTTCTCAAAGTTCTTTTCCTGTGAACACTGTAATACAGTAATAAAGTCAGCAGAACAATGAGAACTACCATGCTCACAACAGTTGGAATAATCACAGCCTTCTCCTTTGCACTTCCCATTCCATCAGAATCATTAGACCCTCCTTCTTGGCCTTCTGGAGTCCATGACCCATTTGCTCTGACCTTCACAAACAAAGTTGAGCTTGTATCCTCAAAACCACCAAAACTCAAGCTCCTCAACACCCAACAGTATGGTCTCTCCTCATTTAGCCCATAAACAGAAGCCACACAGTCACATTCTGACAAGCAAGCATCCCCACATTTTGACACATTAGAAATATCACTGTAGTTAGATATAACTGAAGTGTCAGAAAAATAATAGTTTGTTTGCTGCACCGTTGAAATCCTAAACTGCGATGTCAGGTTTTCATGCTTATCATTGCATTTTCCCACAAGAGATGAATTCTCATAGCACTGGCCATCCCTCCCAACTTTAGAAGTTCCTGGCAAGCAAGTGCACGTGGCTTTTGTCTTACTTCTATCCAAATTGCAAACCCCATTGCCACAAACTCCAGCAATGTCACATGGATTTGAAACTGCAGCCCACTGTGGCACCCACTGCCTTGAGCCATTCACTTCGTCCCATCGATACAACCGCAGATTACCATTCTTCTCCAGCGTTAGTCTCCTGAGAATAGTTGACGGTGCAGATTGACGAACTGCAGAAGGCAAGCCAGCATCGTCACCGTCATTCTTGTACACATATACTGCTCCATCAGATGAGTCTCCATACACAATCCCAAAGCTCCCAGCTTGGTCTAAAACTGCTATAACCTCCCCAGTGACATTGGAGATATCAGGGCCTTTCCAATAAGAGTAGTTAGTGTATGACTCATCTGAGGCTTGGTAAGTCTCGAGAAGATTGTAGGTGAGAGCAAGGCTTAAGGAAGTACGCTGTTGAAGCATTTTGAGAGAATAGTAGCCACCATGAGAGGAAGACTTGGATGAAGTTAGTTCCGAAGAGACTGTTAGAAGCTGGTTGGGGAGGAGAGTGTCGGAAGGTTGAGAAAAACTCTGCCACAGTGGGTGGTTGGTGGCGTTGTGGAGGATGAAGTTGCCGGATTCTGCCATGAGTGCTGCTTGTACACCAGCACCTGAGGTGTTGGAGGTCCACACTGTGATGTGTCGATCCATGAGAACAAGGTTGCCAGTGGTGTCAAGCTCCAATGTTGCATCTTGGGATACAGGAGTGTCTCTATTTGGATTGAGATCAAACAAAATGAAACATGTTGGCATTCATAACCTGCATAAGCTTTTGTAAACACTAAAGACTAGATGGAGATATGATTCATGACTTTCTCTTTCAAAAACCAGAACTAACCATCTAATCTGCACTACTGTGACATACCCTTTTAACAGTGAAATTCTATAAGATAACTTGTCCCTACATTTGATTAATTAAATTGATTTCCCAATATTTTTTAACCTGTAACGTTTAAAAGGTTTTAGTAACATATTTATACAATTTTTAATTAGATTTCTAACTGCTAATTAACGATATGTTTAAATGCTTTAATAAATTAATGCTTCCATTATTTCCAGACGAATGGAAATGTAATCGTAGTATATATTAATATTACCTATTTCAAAGACTGGTCTGTAAAGATTTATCAAAAAGAGAAGTGTAAAGATAAAGTTAAAAATTTATAAACTAAGAACTATATCTAAAAATGTAACAAAAGTACGAGATTATATATGCCAAATAGTTTAACGTTTATATTATTTTTCAGCAAATAGCTAAATTTTAATGACTTTTACATTATGAAAAATAATAACTTCTGACTATTTATTGAGAGATATTCTGATACAAATTAAAAAAACTAATTTATTAAGAGGATTAAAGTAGTTGATTTAAATTAATAAAGTCGTAATTTAATTTTTATTTTAAAAATACCTACAATCTAAATGTAAGTTCATATATTTCATAATTGAAATAAAAAACACATTTATTTATATAAAAGATGGAAGAAATATTATATGACTAAGAGTATATGTGATTGCTTTATTCTCCTTGCGTCTTTGATTCAACTATAGTTTTTCAAATATGTTACATCATTCTTCCGTGCTCCCTTGAAACATTATTGTTGTTTGGTTTTTTCATTATATTTGGCTTAAGACTTCTTTTTTTTTTTTTTATTTT
>Ga0209489_102065_pt1 | contig 41279 bp, 28 predicted proteins | sample SiratrowhiteBW_FD_187527 | JGI IMG/M metagenome (GOLD analysis project Ga0209489, IMG submission 187527) | Root nodule microbial communities of legume samples collected from California, USA - Siratro white BW (SPAdes) (version 2) | ecosystem: Host-associated > Plants > Roots > Nodule | place...
TTTTTTTTTTTTTTTTTTTTTTTTTTTTTGCCATATTCTGGGACCAGTGTAGTGAAATGTACATACCTAATTAAACAACAAATTACATTTATCAATAAAAATTGAGAAATTTTTGGATTGAATTTTGTATTTTCCCAACTTTTTAATATCCCACTTTTCTTCGTCATTGTTTGTTCTGTTATTATTTTAAACTGGTTTCTATATTATTTTCTTAGACTAAAATTTATCAAAATTACTAATTTTGTTGATCCGCTCTTTGATTTAGAAATCAGACTCATAAAAATGATTAACTTTTACTAAATTTAGGTTAACAAAATCAATAATAGAAACAGTCTCAGTAGAACAGAGTCAAAACCATCTCTCTCACACACACATATATTAGGTAATCTCAGCTTAATTATATTAATTATAACACTTCTCATATTTTTTATTATCCAATATTGTAATTATATACTGTTAAATTTTAGACAAAATAAACAACAATAACATAATAATTAAATAGTTCATATTTGTATATATTTTAAGAATTATAAATAAAATATTAAATAATTTTATATTAATAATATTTTTTTAAACATAATATAAGTGATATGAAATTCTAATCGTATAATTTTTTTTTTGAATGGATCATGATTAATGTAGTTTATGTAGATGTTATTTGATTTTATATATTTATTTATTTATTTATTTTAAGGGTTGGTTAAGCTGTGGTTTTATTTTCTATTTTATATTCTTAATTACATAACTTTTAGCTTATTTTCGATTTCAACAAACAAGAAAAAAATTTAAATAAAATATAAGTATTAGCCTCTAAGTTCATTAATTTTTAATTTAAAATCATTAATTGAAGACCCTACTCTTAGTTGACTATAGTTTACTACATAGTATGATGCATAAAACTAATTTTGACAGTGTATATAAAACTAAAGTTTTATAAGATTAATTTATTAGACAGAAAGATGTCATAACTTTTCAGATATATTAATAACATTAATTTGTAAATGAATGATTGTAAGAATAATTTTATAATTTCAAAGTGGTTATTATGAAGATAAATAAATATATTATTCCATATATATATTATGATTTATAGTTGAATGAATTATTTATTCTTTGTTTTTTAAAGGTTAAGATCCGGTTTCGAAAATTATTTGTTTCCAAACGTGACGTGACACGATGGATTTCACTGACAAACGCTCCTAGACCGTTGAAATGAATTTTACAATGGATTGTTTTACTATTATCGACAATTGCCATTGATTTATTAAATTGTCAAGAAAAAAATTCGTATATAAACTAATTTTATGAATAAATATATTTTTCTAAAATATTTTAGCACACCATTTGTGATATTCGATAAAAGAAGACCTCTTCCTAATTCGAGGCTTAAAATTTGAATATTATTATATATATAAAAGGTGTGAAAAGGAAAACGTTTGTAAATATTATTTTATGTTAACTTGAAAATGAAAATAGTAGTTAATTGTTGACTTAATTGTCTTGTCAATTATGGTTGCAGTGGTTTTGTTTATGAACATGGAGCAAGCAGGTTTTGGGGAACCAGATTTCCTCGTATTGTAGTTCAAGATAACTAGATAATATATCCTTTTAGCAATGATAATAAAAATAATTAACAAATATTTTTACACTAAAAGTGGGCACATTAACAATTGTTTAATAACTATGGATTGTTAGCACAAAAAATATGTAAATAATTGATTACGAACATTTTTTTATAATGTACTATTATAAAAATTAATGAAAAAGATGCAGAGAGATATGATAATGTGTATATTTACAGCATTTTTAGAAAAACAAATAAATTTACATCCTATTTTAAGATGTGCTATAAGTGAAAGAGAAACAAAGAAATAAAAAAAAATAACGTAAAAAAGTGAGAGAAAATAGTTCTATATAATAATATTAATTAACATTATCCTTATTAACAACCTAAAATTTGTCGTATGCGAAGATGTAAATTCAGAATAGGAATAAATTAGTGGGATGAGTGTGGTGCCCCAAACAGAAACTAATGATTGGTCTTCCAAACACTGTTCCAACAACTAAAGCCATTTTTACTATATAGGTTAACACTTCATCACATTGAGTTTGAATGCCATAAATTAATGCCAAATTAAAGTTTTCATAGTTTAGTTTAACTTTTTCTCGGAATAAACCAATTTGTTTTTTTTCTTTTTTTTAAAAAAAAATACCCACTGTTCCCTTTTTATATAGAAGAATCAACCTTTACTGTTATGTTAACATATAGGAATTGTGTATTTTGGGGCCTATTTCTGAACTCCAAGACTCATACCTTTTCTATTTCTCCGGACAGAAATTTAATAAATTTAATATAATAATATATAAATTCTATTACAAAGTTATATCCAATATATATGTTTTATATTTTAAAACATATATAAAATTTAAAACATTATAAATTACTTTTAATATTAGAAAATATTTTGAATTTATAGTAATACTAAACTATATAAAATACAACTCATAATAAAAATAACTTATAATTATGTTAAAATCACATTTATATATGAATAAAGGCATTCATATAAGTTATAATAAATTAATTAATTAAAACAGTTTATTTATATAGTTAAGATAGGGAGATATTTTAATGTTAAAGTAAGTTAGTATATATAAGACTTGGAGATGTATGTGAAGTTTGAGAGGTTGTGATTCCTTATACATCAAGAAGTTCCCCTCTTTGGTTGAGAAAACCAATGTAGTTGAGACAGTGAAGGCGAATAAAAAGATGATAAAATACAAACAGGTGGTTCTTTTGGTATAAGCAATAAAGTTTATATGAAGAAACTATGTTCTTAGCTCCTATCATCCAACCAGAATAAGTTAAGACTTCAATAACAATTATCTTTTTTTAGTCAACAATATTTTATAAGTCAGGTCATTTGATAAAAAATTATAGAATCTGGAATAATGTAGTAAAAACCTTAAAGTAGTAGGTTGAGTTTTTTCCATTAGTAAAATTAAGGTTTCATGATCAAATAGTTTGATACAAGATACATATCTTGTTCTAAGTTTAACATTAAAAGTTTTATATGATGTTCTAGATGACAAAGAAATCTTAATGTATCAAAAGATGAAAACAGATATTAAATTAGTACATTTATTGCTTCTTCACATATAATAATACATTACTAATTTAACATATGGATATCAGACTTTTTTTTCTTGTGTAATATCTTATAAACCTATTAGAATAAGTCTATTTGTAGAGAATCTGAACCATATGTATGAGATTGAGGTTGCAGTATCTAATTATGTCACCATTAGTGTACTTACAAATGATTTACCAACCACTATAAGTATCAGTTCAGTAGTCAAGTCTCAATTAAAACCACACAAAAATGGAAACCCCAATAGTAAGATGGCAAAGAAATTTGAAAAATATGAATCTATAATAAGCAGTAGAACTGAGAGCAATTGGCCAACCAACCAACAACCCTATTTAATTTCCATCTTCACCTAAAAGAACAAAATACCAATACCTTTTGTTGACTATGAAGACATGCATTATTATCTTGAATCACCAACCCTTATTAGCTCATAAGTTACTCAATTAAAGTTAGGTCACCCAATAAATACAGCACCCTATTGCCATGATTTCATAATTTTCAGAGATTTATTTGTCTGTTTCTTTTTTTCAGATTCAATCTCCGACCATTGTTGCATTAATTATGTACACCTCTCTTTATGATATTTACTATTGAACCTTTTCCTTTCCTTATATTTCCCTAATTCACACCTTCATTCAAAGTGAATGTGAATGAAGGTCTCTAGGGATTTCAGGCCTTTTCAACTAGTATGGCATTTTTTCCAATTTTAATATATATCTGACAAACTATTTTTCCCACAGACAGACTCAAACATGGAGCAACCCCCAAATTTTCACTTCCCAAATATACCAAATGATAAGAAAGTCACGAAGACAACCTCATCTAATTTGAATATTTCAAGAACATAACCAAATCATCTTATGTTTGGGTTTGCTTTTAACTTGAGTCTTGTAAATAGATTTTTATTTTATTTTTTAATTTCATATGACTTTTACTTTGTTCAGACAAAAGAAAATTACCAACCTTTTAATCCAGCTGCCACTAAACAACAACTACATTTGACATATATACTTTCATAAAAGGCTATACTATTATTTCCTCTTACAGTTATACATGTCATAAGTAGTGCTTTATGTCCTTAACATACAAATTTCTTTATAAACGCTAGAATGTTAGCTATGAGTTTAGCATGATATCATCAACAACACAATTAATGTTAACATAGGGATTTCAAGCATGAGATCTTCAAGTGCTGAGACTATCTTCAAAACCTTTCCAAAATTGGTTTATACACCGTTTTGAGAAGAGCGTGGGGCCTGAAACAATATTCTTTCAGACACAGTCATGGTGGATTTTGCAGATATGGAGTTGGATGCTTTCCATAACAGGTTGCATATTAGAAAACAAATCATTTAGCTGCTAATATAACAAACTAGCATCAAAGATACAATGGTGAAAAGTCAACACAGGATGAAACACGTGGAAAACATTGAATTTCCATATAATGCCAGACATAATGAAGTTCAAGCAATCACCACATTTTCCTAATAATAGATTTATTGAGGCAAGAATGGTTCCTAACATAATCACCTGATTGTAACAATAATTTCACTGGGAAGCACAACAAAACCAATTCACATAATAAATTCCAAATCACATAAAACTGAATATTTCAAAAAATTTAAATTTTTTGTGCTATTAACAATTTAGGCCACATGGAGAATATACATTTCTCATCCATGATTTTCATCTTATAGATTGACTGAGAGACCAAGATAGATGTTTACAGTAGATTCTTAGTTAGTCTACTCCCTATGTTAAGATACGTATATATGTCAGTAAAAATAGCCTGAGAGTAACTGACCGAGTAGTTACCAAATAGTTGTAGGTGGATTCTAAGATTGGGAGAAGGTAAGTTACTGACTTCTTAGATTTCAGGGTTGAGTGACAACTAACCCGGATTGAATAATAACCGACCCGAGGAGGTCGGGTGGTGACCGTACACAAGACCCCCAAGCTCCGATGTTAGTATTCATATATCTTGCTCATCTCAATTAGGTAAGAACATTTGGCGACCACTATGGGGCCGATTAAAGCTTTACCTGCCACAAGCACAAGAGTCGTCCCACTTTGTTGAAACCGAACACGTTCACGACGATGGATCCAACACTCTTTGAAGTCCTCAAGAATAACATGGAATCCATGCAGGAAACCCTGGTCAACCTTAGAAATGACATGCAGGATCAACGCGAGGCTCACAGAAATGAAATCGCAACACTACATCACCATATTACTGAAGTTCAAAGAGAACAAGCTACTCGCCAGCGGACCCCACACCACTGTTGGAAGATGTAGAAGAGAGTCAAGTAGGGATTCAAACCTCGAAGAGGACCAGGGTTGATCCAGGAGGTCCCCCAGGCCAAACCGAGGTGCATCTATTCCCATAGTCGAAGAAAGACAAGACCAACTCGAGGCGAACATTAGAATAATCAAAATCTCGACGAAGACCAACGCAAGCAATCTAAAATGACTCTCGACATACTCGCAGGAGAGCGACCTCAGCCCACCACTATCGTCGATACAGACCGAGGTCAGGGGGAATTACATGAGAGAATTTCTGGTGTAGAACCAGGAGGTGCCGTCAGAGTGTCACACGAGGTCAACCAAGAATTACTGTTCCAGAGCATGCCAACACCAAGACTAAATCCCGAATTCGAAGCTTACATGGAAGGCTTTCACCCCTTTACAACAGAAGTTATGAGGGCCCAGTTACATGAAAAGTGGAAGTGGCCGAAAGTGGATCCTTATGATGGAACGTCAGACCCAGATGCCCATGTCAAGGCTTACATGACTCAAGCCAATTTGTTCTCGGGAGATTTGAGAGTACATTGTAGACTATTTCCCACTACTTTAAAGGGAATAGCTCTGGAATGGTATTATTATCTACCCCAAAATTCAATCAACTCCTTTAGAACTTTATGTTCTAAATTCATAGCTCGGTTCATTGACAGTAAACCGATGACCACTGTCTCGACATCTTTGCATCATGTTTCTCAAGGAAGAAACGAAACACTCAGACAATTTATGTCCCGTTTTACCAAAGCTTGCCTCAACATACCGAACTTACACCCGACTGTGGCCATGCATGCCATCACAGTTGGATTGAAGCCAGGTCTGTTTTTAAACACTTTATACGCCGAGCCTCCATCTAATATGGACGAGCTCCGAGCACGCGCGACAAAGTATATTGCCATTGAAGAGAATGCAGAGGCCTCGAAAAAATTGAGGCACCAAGCACCTCAACGGGGTGTAAAGCGGAAGCGAATGGATAGATATGATGTTTATACGTCACTAAATGCTAGTCGAGATGCCATAATCCAAGAAGCCTACAACTTCGAATTAGTACGTTTGCCACAACCCGTATAAAGTCCTCCTAACGCCGACCCGACCAGAGATGTTGGTACCACCAAAATTCAGGTCACACTACCGAGGAATGCATCAAGGCTCGCAACTTGATAGAAGACCTGATTAGGTCAGGATCTTTAAATCGTTTCATTCAACAGAGTTAGGGTGGTAGAGGTCGAGGTCGAGGGGGCGGCCGAGGAGGAGGAATACGAGGACGAGGAGGACCTTGGAGAGGAGAAGGTTAAGGTCGTGGCCGAGGACAGACAGAGGTCGCAACAACTCAACCTTAAACACAACCTCAGTCTGAGCAAGAGAATAGAGAAGACAATAATGGTGGAGGACATCTCGGAGAAATCAATACAATAGCTGGAGGCTTCGTAGGAGGAGGAAGCTCTAGGTCGACACAGAGAAGACATCTGTGGAGCATTAACTTGGTGAACATCCTACCACCAAGGTCACTGCCCCCGATAACATTTACAGATGCAGACTTTAACATCCATGATCCAAACTAAGATGATCTTGTGGTCATCTCTACCGTTATAGCTAATTGGAAGGTACACAAAATACTTATTGATTAGGGAAGCTCAGCTGACGTCTTGTACTGGTCAACCTTTTGAAGTTGAACCTATCCATGGATATGATCAAGTCATACCCGGAGCCCCTGGTCAGATTTGTAGGGGAAAGGGTACATACCAGAGGATTTGTAGATTTGCTGACAACCTTTGGTGTTGGAAGAACTCACTGAATACTAACGATGAGATTTTTATTGGTAGAAGCTGATACGTCTTACAACGTCTTGATTAGACGAAGAACACTTAATGCTTTGGGAGCAATTGTTTCCACTTCGCATATGGCGATGAAGTTCCCCTCGGAACAGGACGATATCATTATCGTAAAAGCAGAACCCAAAACTGCTCGAGAATGTTATGCACAAAGCTTAAGAGTGAACCCTTACACAGTGAGGGGGACAAACTCGTCCGCAGTAACACCCCCCAATCTCAAAGTTCTAGAAGACAATATTAAAGAAGAATGCAATGAGGTAGAACCGACGTCTACAAAACTAAAAACCTTCCAATGTTTCAACATTAAGTTGGAGCATAAGGAAGAACAAGAGGAAGAAGTCGAGGTCGATCTGGACCTAAGAGCAGAATTTGAAGAAAACAAACCTACTTTTGACGAGCCAATCACTTTGCTTCAATTAGGTCGACAACCCGAGCATTGCACCAAAGTCGGAAGAATCACGAATGGACTGTTGAAGAAGGAAGTCGAACGAGTAATAATTGTCCATGCCGACCTTTTCGCATGGAGTCCAACAGACATGCCGAGCATTGATCTTGACTTCATGTGACATAAACATGCCATCCTTCCTCAAGCAAAGCCTGTTGCTCAAAGGAAGAGAAAGCTTGGAGAAGAAAGGAGAGTAGCAGTTGCACAAGAAGTCAACCAGTTACTTAAAGCTGACTTCATCAGGCGAATTACATACACTACGTGGATCGTGAATGTAGTAATGGTAAAAAAGTCGAGTGGAAAATGGAGAATGTGTGTCGACTACACATACCTCAACAAAGCATGCCCAAAAGACACTTACCCATTGTCAAACATAGATAGACTTGTCGACAGCATAATGGGGTATGAGCTTTTCAGTATTTTAGATGCCTACTCGGGATACAATCAAATACAGATGTATCATCCAGATCAAGATAAAAACAACTTTTATAACTGAAAGAGAAAACTATTTTAACAAAGTTATGCCCTTTGGACTCAAAAATGCAGGGGCAATATACCAACAACTGATAGATAAGGTCTTCAAAGATCTAATTGGTAATACCATTAAAGTATACGTAGATGATATGGTGGTCAAGAGTCGAAGAGCAAAAGATCATCCGTCAGCACTCGTCAAAGTCTTTGAACGATTAAGAGCTCATAACATGTGGCTGAACCCCGAAAAATACTTTTTTGAAGTAATGGCAGGAAAAATTTTAGGGTTCATGGTCACACAAAGAGGAATTAAGGCCAATCCTGACAAGTGTGAAACAATCCTAAATATAAGGAGCCCGACCTCCTTAAAAGAAATACAGAGACTGAATGGTAAACTTACGGCCCTTTCCAGATTCCTTCCTAAGCTCATTGAAAAAGCCAAACCTTTATACATGTTGTTGAAAGGAGCACAACAGTTTGAATGGAACAATCCATGTGAAGAGATGTTCCAGGAATTGAAGCAGAATATAGCAGCTTTACCTATATTGGTAAGTCCTCTTCCTCGTAGCACTCTCTACTTGTACTTAGTAGTATCTAACTCTGCAGTGAGCTCGGTACTTGTATATGAAGAAAAGAAGAAGCAACAACCAGTGTATTTTACTAGCCGAACTCTACAACCCACGGAGGAAAGATACCAAATAATAGAAAAGCTGGTCCTGGGGTTAGTGTTCGCCGCAAGACGATTATGACATTATTTTAGAAGTTTTGAAATAGTCATTCACACTGATTACCCCATCAAGCAGATCCTTCAAAAACCCAAGCTCGCTAGAAGGATGACAACATGGACAGTAGAGCTCTCTGAATTTGGGATCAAATATGAGAGCAGAGGACCTATGAAAGCTCAGTTCCTCACCGACTTCCTTGTGGAATTACCACATACTGCTGAAAAGGATGACTGCTGGTCCTTAAACGTTGGCAGATCATCAAATAAGAAAGGCAGCGATGCTAGTTTGATATTGGAAGGCCCCGATGACCTTACTATAGAACAAGCAATAAGATTTGGCTTTGAGACTTCCAATAACCAGACAGAATATGAAGCGTTGATCGTTGGGCTTAAACTCGCTAGGGAGTTAGGGGTCAAAGAGCTTAAATGTCAAAGCGACTCTCAGTTAGTAACAGGTTAAATAAATGACGAGCTCTAGACTAAATAACCTCTTTTGCAGAAGTATTATCATATGGCTAAGAACTTAATAGACAAATTCTAGAAGTTCACCATGAACCATGTCCTGAGAACTTCAAATGAACAAGCAGACATCCTTTCAAAACTCGCCAGTACAAAGAAAGTGGCCAACATAAGACATTGATCCAAGAAAATTTAACGACTCCAAGCTGGGACCATATTGACGTGTTTCAGATAAACCTTGGGAAGACTACTTGGATGACACCCATCATCGAGTATCTTACTAAGGAAATCCTCCCATTTGATGAAAGAGAAGCAAAAAGAATACGTCGGTAAACATCTTTTTACATATTGAATAATGGAGAGCTCTTCAGACGAGGATTCTCCACTCCATTGCCCAAATACTTAGACAGCGACCAGGTCAAGAACGTACTTTTCAAGCTGCATCGAGGGATATGCGGAATGCATTCAGGTGCGCGATGTATGGCGACAATAGTACTCAGGGCATGATACTATTGGTTGTCGTACTTCTGTACGTACATTAGCAGGATCAACATTTAAACACCACAAGGAGTTGCTGCGCTCATTGGTTGTTGCGATGAAGTCAACTCGGCTAGGAGGGCCTCGACCAAATAGGACTAGACCGGAAAGGTTAGGTAGTCGAGGAACTTCCACTGGAGGAGGTTGAGGAGGAGTCATACCACGAGGACCAGAAGAGATAGTCCTCGCCATAACACTTTGAGTAGGTCTGGGGGAATGAGAAATGGAATACTACAAGTATATGGCCTTGTCAGGTTGGTCAACCTCTGCCTGGACAATATCAGGGCTGACCTCCACTTCAACACCTTGAGGCCGAGGACTTATAACTTGATGGTGTATGGCAAACCTTCGTTTGCTACCGATTCAACCTCAGCCAAAACATGTCTAGCTCTCTTCATCTTTGAGGGTTGACCAACCTCACCTTCTCTAGCTCTTTTTGGAGTTTTTCCAGCCTCCCCACCACCAGCTTCAGACTGCATCTTTGGCGCGTTGCCCAGAACTTGTCGGAACAAATCAAGATCAAATTCGTCACCCATGACGTCTACCAAACAGAAACAAAGTGTCATAAAACCATAATATAATTACAACAAATCAACAAACAAGTCTAGCGTTGAACGCTCACCCTTAAAATACGACAAGGGATCCTGAGCAATTTGGGTTGTAATTAAACCATTACAATCAATGGGTCGGGAAAGACCTCTCAACAGCTTGATGTCGGCCTTCTCTTTATCCAACAACAAATGGTCGGGAACTGACTTGAACTTAGCAGGATATTGCCAGTACAAAGGAAACTTTAGAGAAAAGTCTTCGTTGAAGAAAAAACGCTTTAAGGGATCATCTCTCTTCAATGTTACTTTGAAAAAACGATCCTTAAAATTTTTCAAGATCCACAGTATAGAGAAAATAGTGGACCATACTGGGCACCACACAATGAAATCCAACCTATGGGGTCCCCGTATTTTATTTGATAGAAATAGATAAACTTATTGACGATGGGCTGGATACGTAAAAATTCACAGAGAATTTGAAAAGCTTTGAGAAAACCCCAGGTATTAGGATGAAGCTGACTTGGAGCTACATTCAGGGCAGACATCATCCCACACTCAAAAGGAGAAAATGGTAGTTGCATATAATACAAATCTCATATATCTTTACATGCTCTCTGAGGTAGGTGCTAGTACTGATGGAAGAAAACCTATAAACATCTCCGCTCTCCCAAGTATAGGTAGAATCAGGGGGTGGAGGATAAGATTTTCTCCCCTTACCTTTCTTAGAAGGAGCCCCCTCCTCAGGAAGAAACTTAGCCTGACGCTTTGAGGGTTTGGCCACAGCCTTACCCTTCTTTCTTGCCGCTGTAATGACAAGCTGGGAAAAAGGCAAACCCAACGCAAAAGGTCTTTTTGTGCTAGAACCCATCGTTCGAAGGGAAGAACTTCAAGAACAGGTTGCCTAGCAGCATTGTTAGACTCAGTTCTAGAGGAGGAAGACGAAAGAGAGGAGGAACGAAAAGGATCGCTGATTGGTCGAACCTCTTTCTAATAGTGGAGCCCTATTAGAACTAGAACCAGGAATTGAAACAGGAGAAGACGTAGTGCAAGGACTTACAAGAAAAGAGAGGCAGAGACCAAGATTCGGACAAAGGAAACACCGAAGCTAAAAACGCGCAACTGAAGAAGAGAAGTCAAGGTTCAGGGAAATAGCACAGTGAATGATAAGATTTGAATGACAAACGATATACTCTAACGAGGGAATGAAATTTGGAGAAAGTGAAACTCAAAAAGCAACGTTTCAAGCATCCCACATTTCATTTTCATTAGGGCCACGTGGTTTTGATTACTCCAATAGAAAAATGTCACGTGGGTACGACGTAGACCACCCACCATGAGTCATGTTGAAGTGACAATAGTCGACAAGAGAAGCTCCACCTACCACTTCGAGAAGTGAGAAGTCAGAGAAATGATCAAAAGAAAACCCCTCATTAATGCTTTTCAGTCTTTTTGAATGGCTCAAGTCGAACTCGGTAATACGAGTATAGCTCGGATGGAATTTCCTAAGCTCAGTTGTACGAGTTGCAATCCGACTATCGGAGTATGCTCGAAATATCCTTCAATTATAACACCCAATTAAAGCTATCCTTAGTTCGACCTTAACAGATATAATTTCAAAACATTCATATAGTCCTCGAGTTCAATGATATTATTAAAACTCACTCGTCATATATAACTCGGAGCTTGCGGGGCTTGTGTACGGTCACCACCCGACTTCCTCAGGTCGATTATTATTCAATCCGAGTTAGTTGCCACTCAACCCTGAAATCTAATAAATCAGTAACTTACCTTCCCCACAATCTCGGGATCCACCTGCAACTATTTGGTAACTGCTCCATCAGTTACTTTCAGGTTGTTTTAACAGGCATATATACAACACAGGGAGTAAACTAACCTATAATCTATCACTTTGCTACTCACTTATTGAGATAATTCATCCCTATTGACTTGAGCGTCGGAGTGTCATCGCAGGTGGACCTCCCTTTCGGTTCTTGGAGCATTGCCTACTTGGAGTGGATTGAATCCTCAAGTATTGGAGTTCGGATACGAAATCTCAAACTTTCAGGTATCTTGCTCGTCTCAATTCGGTAAGAACAATTTGCACTACAAAAGATGAAATGTGAGAGACACCTACAAACAACGGTCGAGAGAGAAGGTAGGCAAGGAAAAAGACTTATCATGAAAATGGACTCAAAAGGCAGAAAAAGACACATGCTCAACTGCAGACAGAGAGTGAATAAAAGTTCAAGAGAAAAAAAGATTCTTGGGTACTTTTGGAGTAACTGAAAACAAAGAGAAAAATTAGGGTGAAAATGGAAAGACTAACCAAAAAAAGGGAAAGAAAATGTTACCTGAGTGGAGCAGCGAAGCCGTGACCTGCAAATGGTGATGCGAAGGCTTGCAAATGGTTATATAAAGACCTTCAATGGTGACACGATGGCCTGCGATGGTCTATGAGCAAGCACATAATGGCTTATGGCCTGCCACGGTGGCTTGCAAGCGTGGAGAACGTGCAAGATGTGTTGAGAAAGCAATGATTGTGATAGATTAGGGTGTCTTTGTTAAAAGAGGAAAAAACCAAAATATTTGGGGTACACAAAAAATAATTAAAACATAATTTAAGAAATAGTTAAATATTAGCAAAAATAATTCTATAGTTTTAATTAAACAAATAATAATCCAATCGAGTTTCTACAAAAAAAAAAAGTTCAGTTAATCTTACTTCCTTAAGTTCTTTATATCAGAATACACAATAAAGTAGAACACAGCCTTGTCTGGCTTCCAAAAACACATGCAACCTAATTATCATAAATGCCAATTTTGACTTTAAACATTCCATGTTCTAACAAATAGTCTTCAAGAATTAAGGATACTATGAAGCCCAATATTGGTAACTAGAATTTAAACTCCCTTTCTATCGATCTCAATTCGGCTTCATCCGAGGACTGTCTGCTTGACCACCTTGACACCACTCAGATGTACTACATGCTTCATGCCTCGGTCTTGTCCATGGACTATTCGGCCGTGGTACCACAACTATCCGTTAGATCACCCTGACACCACTCGGATGTACAACATGCCAGGGCCTTGTTTGTGGAATATTCGGCCATAGTATGCCCACTAGCCCCCAGGCTCGAGAGCTTGGCACGGGAGCCTTTTTAGTGATGTGAGTCTAGCGATGTTTCTTCTTTTTCCTGTGTAGACTAATTACTACCTGGATAGACTACATGTTTCATACATCAACCTTGTCTATGGACTATTCGGCCGTTGTATGCACACTAGCCCGCCAAGCTCGAGAGCAAGTCAAGAGGCTCACCTTTTGGTGTGTGCACTAGAAGAGTGTTGTGCCAAAAACTAGACGGCTCCTCGTTTCTCCATGGTGAGTAGAATTATATGGCTGACGTAGTTTCAATTTGAGATCTGCGCCATATGTGATCTGATGGTGAGGAGACAAAACGTCTCCTGATGTGACCATTGAGTTTATGTCTCTCTATAAATAGAGGTATTGTTATTTGCTTTTTTGTAGAATTTCTAGTTTTGATTTTCCTTGTCCGATATTTGACATCTATTGTGAGGGTGGCGAGGTGTTTTGCTTTCGTTCCGAGAGGTAACGATGTCTTTTAGATCTTCTTCTTTGTTTACTTCTGCTGAGTTTTCGAGTAGTCTGTCCTCTAGGGGTTCCGCCCAAAGTGGAAATTCTTGTGGAGAGACTGGTTCGCTCAAGGAGGCGTCTGGGTATGGGGTGTGAGGGAAAGGCATTGATGCAACTTGTAGGTTGGGAGTAGAGCTAGCTGAAGGCAATCTTCCCCGTCGGAAAGGGTATGACTGAGTTAGCGGTCGAGTCACCCGTCAGTTCTCTAAGTATCGTTGGTCATCCATGGTGGAAAGTTATTCGACTGCATACCGTATCTTAGCCGACGATGTACCAAAAGGAGCGATTTCTGTAGAGCGGTGCTTAGCTGTTGACAACATTTTTCATAGGCGAGAAATGTCACCCGACCGACTTCTTTTTCATGCATGCTTGTCTCTTCACAGATTCTCATGTTTGGATCCCTTTTGCTGAGTTCACGATGGGCGTGCTACGCACACTAAACGTGGCTCCTGCTCAGTTGCACCTCAACTCCTAGACGTCTCTTCGGGCCTTTCGTGTGTTAGCGGAGATGTTTCGTCTGAAACCTTCTCTCCATATGTTTTTGCATTTTATAGTGTACGCCCTGTTCGGCCGATTAGGTGGTTATGACTTGTAAGCCAATCAGGGAATTGTTCTTTTTACACCTTTCTGTTCTTACAAATATTTTAAGAATGCATTTTTTAAAATAACCTTCTCACCTGTCGGGAGGCATTATTTCTTTAACGAGGATACGCCCAAGTTTCCTTTATATTGGACCTGAAATCCTGTCAGTTATCTTTCTTGGCCGAGGTCGTCCATGACCGAGGACGACAAGAAGATGTTTGATATCCCATATTAGTTTCCTCGACGTCTCTCTTTTCGGAACATACTTAAATTTTTTCTTTCTTCTCACTGTTGGGTGGATTTGAAGGGTATGTGTTGTTATCTTTGAATGATTAGTGTCTGGTCTTTAACCCTACTGAATCACCTATTATTTTTCAGGGATCATGGCTCAAAAGGGTGTAGAGTTTTTGGAGAGATTGAAGAAGCTAAAGGCGGAGAGGTAGCCTCCTACTGACAAGGGAGGAGCGTCTCGCACTCCCCGCCTAACTGTTTCCTCCTTGCCTTAGCATGCTTATGTGGCACCCCCTCCTATTGACGACAAGAAAAACAAAAGGAAGGATCGTGGAAAGAAGCCATTATCGTCTCGCCATTCGCTCAAGAAGGCTCGAACGGAAAGTCAGGGTGCGGGGCTAAGTAATGCTGAGCACTTTGCCTTTTTCAAGGGGATAAACTTCTCACTGTCTTTTGCTGATAGGGGTGCGGTGAATGTTGCCTCTACTGAAGAGCTTGCGAACGCCTATTTTGAGATGCAAAGTCGTACTCTCGCTTTTGCTAAGGTGTTGCACATCGAATAGCTCAAGGGCTCTTCTTCGGAGGTGGCAAGGTTGACGAAGGAGTTATCTTCCTCTAACAACTCTCTGAAGGCGGCTCTGAACGCCAACACTGTTCAAGAAGAGGCCTTGAAGAAGGCGGAGCGAGATGCGCTTAGGGTCTGGCTGGAGGCATAAGAGAAAAGGGTGCAAGAACTTATTTCTGATTTAAAGAAATATGAGGATAATTTTGCCGAGGCCACCTTGACTCATGATGATGTTGCGTCGGAGAGGGCTTGCTTGGATTCGGTGTTGAACGAACTGAAGGACTATGCGCCGAACGTTCATTCTCAATCTTTCAGACAAGCTGTCGCCAAGCAATCCTGCTTTATGGCATTCCTGAAGAGAATGAACTAGATGAAAATAAGGCCATCTATAATAGCCAGCTAGTGCGGATTGACGATATCCCCTCCGAGGTTGTGCATGAAGACACTACTGTCTTGGACGAGGCTCAACAGGTGAGAAGAGGACGCCCTAGGCTGGCGGATAGGGTTCGTCCCTGGGGGGAAGGGTCCTATTATGTCCATTCCCTACATGGCGAAGGGCCATGGGGGCGTGATGCTATGCAGGACTTTAGGTTGGGTGTGTATGAGGTTTTCATATTCTTGCCAGCACTTACACTTTCTCACATACTCAGTGCAGTCTGTTTGGATCGTAGGCCAATAGTAACCGACTCAAACCACTCTGTTCGCCATACTCCCCGCCCCAGAGTGGAGCCCACACACCCTTATGTGCAATTCTTCCATGATGTACTAGGCTTGTCCCTGGGTGACGCATCTCAACAGAGGTTTGGAAAATCCTTTCTTATATAGTTCCTCGTCGATTAGCACATATCAAGCGCTTTTCACCTTTAAAGATTGTTCGTTCTCCTCCTAACAGTCTTCGCTCTTTACAAAGTGCTTAATTGAATCGAACCATGCCTTTTTGATCTTGGCCGCCAAGGTTTCGGTTGGTTCTATGTTTACACTAGGGGTGGTGAGCATTTGTTAGATGACTGACTTTTGACAGCTTCAACGTTGTGATTGGTCGAGGTTCTGAGCAGGGAAACTTCTACAGACAGGCTATCTCTGCAATTGGTTGAGGTTTCTATGTTGTGGCGGCCTTTACAGATTGCAATTGTTAGTAGTTGTCTTTTGTCCTGACTCGAATCGATCTCAATTCAGCCTCATCTGAGGACTGTCCGCTTGACCACCTTGACACCACTTGGATGTACTACATGTTTCATGCCTTGGTATTGTCTGTGGACTATTTTGCCATGGTAACCCAACTATCCGCTAGATCACCCGAGTGGGATGTACATCATGCTTGGGCCTTGTCTGTTGACTATTCGGCCATAGTATGCACAATTTAGGCCACATGGAGAATATACATTTCTCATCCATGATTTTCAGCTTATAGATTGACTGAGAGACCAAGATTGATGTTTATAGTAGATTCACCAAGTGATATGCAACTACACTGCCAAACAATCATCAAAGACAATGATTCAAACGAAGTTAGATAGTACAATTCACAATAAAATATATTATGCATTTCTAGTTAAGAATTTGAGAAATATATTGCAATCTAAAAATCAACAATTGTAGAAGAGTTTGTCCTATTTTATTAAGAACCCTCATGTACTGGATCTCCAAGTCTATTGTGATTATGATTGCACTCAAGAAGCTATCATAAATTGCAATCTTTTATGACCACGATAAGTCTCTATCACTTTTATATTGACATGTATGCATCTTTCTTCATCCCTCGGGCAAAGTTCAAGAAACAGTGAAAACATGCCCCAAATCATGAAAAGGGTCGCAATAATTCGCACTACAAAATATGAAATACGAGAGACACCTACAAACAACGGTCGAGAGAGAAGGCAAGCAAGGACACATACTTTTCATGAGAATGGCTTCAAAAGGGAAAAAGGCACATGCTCAATTGCAGACATAGAGTGAATAAAAGTTCAAGAGAGAAAAAAAAAAGACTCTTAGGTATTTTTGGAGAAATTGAAAACGAAGAGAAACATTAGGGTGAAAATGGAAACGCTAATCGAAAAAGGGAAAGAAAGTGTTACTTGAGTGATACAGCGAAGCCGTGACCGGCAAACAATGACGCGGAGGCTTGCAAATGGTGACTTAAAGGCCTTCGACGGCGACGCAGTGGCCTGCGGTGGCCGGTGAGCAAGCACACGGTGGCTTGTGACCTGTCACAGTGGCTTACAAGCGTAGAGAACGTGGAAGATGTGTTGAGAAAACAATGATTGTGATAGATTTAGGTATGTCTTTCTTAAAGGTGGAAAAAATCAAAATATTTGGGATACACACAAAATAATTAGAACATAATTTAATAAATAATTAGATATTAGCAAAAAAAATTCTGAAGACCAATATTGGTAACTACAATTTAAACTCCCTCTATGTCACAACTTTAACTTAGTTTCCAAGTTTGAGCTCATTAGGCACTAGTACCAACTCATAAAAAACTTTTTAACTGTTGGAAATCAATCAACTATTTTAGGAAAGAATCTTTCTGATTTAATGAGGATTATTTCTTATTTCATTTTGTTAATTGTAGGGATTAGGAGTAATTATTTCTTTTCTTTATTAAGTAGAAATATTTATTTTTTATTTAAGAGGAGATTATTTCCTTATCTATTTTAGGAAAATATTTATTTGTACCACTGTATCCAGACTTGTTTATATACACCCTCTGTAATCACTTTCAGATATGGGAAAAATTATTTTTTTCTACATGGTATCAGAGCACGATCTGAACCAACACTAAATACCTCTTTGTCCAATGGTTGACAAGAGTGAGAAACAAGAGGAAGGGCTCAAGATGGAGACTGGGGGTGTTGCCCTTACCAGCACGCTTGAGGGAAACAACCTCCAAATCACAGGCCACAAACTTAATGGCCAAAATTACACCCAATGGGCAAGATCTGTCCACCTCTTCCTCCAAGGAAAGGGAAAGGAGGAGTACATCACCGACGAAGCTACAAAACCACACGAGGGTGATGCCAAACTCAAAACTTGGAAACTAGAAAACAGTCTAGTAATGTCTTGGCTCCTAAATACTATGACGAATGAGATCGGAGGATATTTTATGTATTTCAGCACTACAAAAGAAAAATGGGATGCAACACAAGAGACATATTTAGACGTGGACAACACTTCAGCAATCTTTGAGATTAAAAGCCTCATTCATGACTTAAGACAAGGAAATTCTATAATTACAGAATATTTTAACACCCTTACTCGATATTGGCAGCAGCTAGACATTTATGAGGAGATCAAGTGGAGTTGTGCTGAAGATAGTATGCAATATAAAACTCTTGTGGAGAAGGAACGAATTTATAAATTCCTCCTTGGACTCAATAAGGACCTTGATGAGGTTCGTGGACGAATTCTTGGAAAGAAACCTCTCTCAAAGGTCCAAGAAGTCTTCTCTGAGGTTAGAAGAGAAGAAAGTAGAAGGAAGATAATGCTAGGAGGTTCCACTGAGCGCAACCTTGGCTGTAAAGAAATTCCGACAAAATTACCAACAGAAAAAGCCCATACCTTCATGCGAAAATTGCAAGAAGATAGGACATACAAAGGACACATGCTGGTTTCTCTATGGAAAACCTCCAAAAGGTAGAGAAAACAGAGGCAACACGGTTTCTGCGCACAATCTAGAGAACACCACAGAAGCTGCAACACCTGAACATAGCCCATTCAGCAAAGAGCAGATAGACATGTTGCAGAAACTTCTTCAGCAAAGTATAAAAATAGAGAGCTTTAATGGTAGTGTCTCTTTGGCACAAAAAGGTAACCATTTAAATGCTTTATCTGCATGTAAAAGAAGGACAACATATTGAATTGTGGACTCAGAAGCATCTGACCACATGACAGGGGATATTAACATGTTCACCAAGTATTTCCCTTGTCATGAGAATTCCACAGTTCGAATTGCAGATGGTACTCACTCTAAAGTGGTTGGTAAAGGAACAATCATTGTCTATAAGGATATCACCCTAAATGATGTTCTTTATGTCCCTAAAGTTGATTGTAATCTGCTATCCATAAGCAAAATAACCAAAGATCTACGTTGTGTTACTAAATTTTATCCTCATTTATGTGAATTTCAGGCTTTGGATTCGAGAAAGACGATTGGCAATGCTGAAGAATGTGCGGGGCTCTATCTCCTTAGGGTTGAAAACTTCAAGAAAAAATAAGAAGTGTCAATATCTGCTTGTGTAGCCACCCTACCCAAAATTTAGTCTGTACTATTGTGGCATTATCGCCTAGGCCACCCAACTTTATGTACTTGCAAAAATTATTCCCTTCATTATTCAATAAAAATCCAAATATTTTCCATTGTGATGTGTGTCAACTTGCTAAACATTCTAGAAATACTTATCCTACCCAACCATACAAACCATCTCATCCATTCTCCTTAATCCGTAGTGATGTGCGGGGGCCATCTAAGATTAATAATATCACAGGATCTAGATGGTTTGTCACATTTATTGATGACCACACAAGAACAACATGGGTGTTTCTTATGAAGGAAAAATCAGAGGTAGGACAAATCTTTGAGTACTTTCACAACATGGTGAGGATGCAATTTCAAGCAAATATTCAAGTGTTGATAACAAACAATGGTCGTGAATATTACAACTTTGCTCTAAGATCCTATCTCCAGAAAAATGGGATTGTTCATTAAAGCTCATGTGTCAATACCCCACAACAAAATGGAGTTGCAAAACGGAAAAACTGTCATCTACTGGAAATTGCTAGATCCTTGTTACTGGCCACAAATGTCCCATCAAAGTTTTGGGGAGATGCAATCCTTACAGCTGCCTACCTCATCAACTGATGCCCTCCAAAGTCCTAAATTACTGCACTCCACATTCCATCTTTCAAACCTCGTTTCCAACCTCTAGATTGTTCACAACTATCTCTCTCAAAATCTTTGGGTGCTTTGTTTTTGTCCATAATCATACACCTACTCGTACAAATTGGACCCCACATCAATTCCTTGCATTTCCTAGGCTATTCACCTAATCATAAAGGATACAAATATTATTCTCCATCAATGGAAAAGTTCTATCATTCTATGGATGTCACTTTTTTTGAGGAAAAACCATTTTACTCCAAGCTTGAAATTCAGGGGGAGAGAAAACAGAATGAATTTCAGCTATGGAACTTTAGCCATACAGGTCATAGCCTAACAGAACCAGAGGTGACAATAACAGCAGGTTCAGTCAACACCACAACAACACCAGAGGTGGCAACAAGTCCAGTCAACCCAACTTCTGAAACTGAGACAAAGATATCACAAACAGACAAGCCACTTCTTGTTTTTTCAAGGAGAGAGAAAATTCGACAAGAGCAAGAGCCCCCTACATTTACAAGGAAAAGCCAAGACTTTGTCCAAATACCAGAGCCAACAGAAACTCACCAAGGTAACACTTTCTCTGTTCCTCCACATCTTGATAGTTCCAACCAAGAAATCACTGACATTAATCTACCCATTGTTGTTAGAAAGGGTGTGAGGTCTGGTACTCAACATCCTATTGGAAATTTTGTGTCTTATGATAGATTATCATCAAACTATAGAGCTTTTGAGACAACACTTGACAACACTCAAATACCAAGGAACATACAAGAAGCATTGCAACACCAAAAATGGGCAGCAACTGTAAAAGAAGAAGTCCTTGCTCTAAAGAAGAACAGAACTTGGGAATTTTCAAACCTACCCAAAGGGAAGAAACCTGTGGGCTGCAAATGGATATTCTCCATCAAATATAATGCTGATGGAAGTGTTACCATATATAAGGCACGACTAGTGGCAAAAGGGTTCACACAATCCTATGGCATAGACTACGAGGAAACCTTTGCTCCAGTGGCAAAACTAAATTCAGTTCGAGTCATTTTATCACTCGCAGCAAATCTGGATTGGCCATTGCATCAACTTGACATAAAAAATGTCTTTCTCAATGGAGAACTAGAAGAAGAAGTCTACATGACAATCCCTCAAGGACTTGAAAACCCAAGAACAGCAGGCAAAGTGTGCAAGCTACGCAAGTCATTGTATGGTCCAAACAATCTCCTCAGACATGGTTTGAAAGATTAACCCAAGTTGTCAAAGGAAATGGGTTTGTACAATGTCAAACAAACCACACAATGTTTGTGAAACACTCTCTGGAGGGAAGAAAAATAGCATTGTTTATTGTGTATGTTGATGACATTGTTATCACAGGAGATGATCATGAAGAAATTGAGCTTCTCAAGAAGCTCTTGACAAAGGAATTTGAGGTGAAGGACCTAGGAAAACTCAAGTATTTTCTAGGAATGGAAGTAGCCCGCTCAAAAAATGGAATCTCTATGTCTCAGAGGAAATATACAATGGATTTGCTAAAGGAATCTGGTATGTTAGGGTGCAAGTCTGCTGACACTCCGATGGATCCAACAAAGAAAGGGGGGATGGAAGAAGAGAGCAGTCCAACTAACAAGAAGAGGTATCAAAGACTTGTGGGAAAACTGATTTACTTAACTCATACAAGGCCTGATATAGGTTTTGCAGTAAGTATGGCAAGTAGATATATGAACAACCCAAATGAGCTACATATGAAGGTTGTCAATCGAATTCTTCAATATCTTAAAGGAACACCGGGAAAAGGGCTTTACTTAGCAAAAAATTCAAATAGAAACCTTGAGGTGTACACCGATGCAGACTGGGCTGGATCAATTATTGACCGAAAATCCACTACAGGGTATTGCTCTTATGTTTGGGGAAATTTGGTGACATGGAGGAGCAAAAAGCAACAAGTGGTGGCAAGAAGTAGTGCTGAAGCAAAATTTAGAGCACTGTCTCATGGCATGTGTGAAGGGATATGGCTCCAAAGAATGCTCAAGGAGCTTAATCTTTCCTTAGATTCTCCTATAAAAATTCTATGTGACAACAAAGTTGCCATAAGCATTGCAAAGAATCCAGTCCAACATGGTAGAACCAAACATGTAGAAATTGACCGCCATTTCACAAAAGAAAAAATTGAAAGCAAGATTGCCAACCTAGAATATACACCATCAAGTCTACAAACAGCAGATATTTTGACTAAAGGTCTTCCTAGAAATACATATGAAAATTTAAGATCCAAGTTGGGCATGATAGACATCTACCACCCAACTTGAGGGGGAGTGTTGGAAATCAGTCAACTATTTTACGAAAGAATCTTTCTGATTTAATGAGGATTATTTCTTATTTCATTTTGTTAGTTGTAGGGATTACGAGTAATTATTTCTTTCCTTTATTAGGTAGAAATATTTATTTTTTATTTAAGAGGAGATTATTTCCTTATCTATTTTAAGAAAATATTTATTTGTACCACTGTATCCAGGCTTGTTTATATACAGCTTCTGTGATCACTTTCAGATATGGAAAAATTACTTTTTTCTACATTAACCTTTGCTTGAATCTTAAGTAACTATCTCACTGATCTAAAACATTGTACCAACGAAAAATAATCATAAAGTGAAGGAAAAGTCTCACACACACAACAAGTAAATGTTCAAAATGTCAGTCACAACAAGAATATATCAAGTGGTTGTTGTTTCATTGCTTTTGGGGTCACTGAATGTGTATTTCTTGGAATGTGAAGATGATCACTGCAAAACTGGGTTGTGTAACAGTTTTGGTGCCTGCATTTGCAACCTCCCCGATCCTTCCACCATCTTAAACGGAAATAGAACTTTCCTCAGATAAAAAACACTTCAAATATCAAAAACTTGATTTCAACTACTCTTCCTTCAAAGCATTCACACTAGGTTTTATCAGTTTCTTAAAGTAGAAATGTTATTTCTCAGTATTATCAACATTAAAAAAATAAAGGGGTGGGGATAAAAACTGTCTTTAATTAGAACCATCAAAAGTAAAAGGGGTCTTTCTTTTTGGACAAAAGAATTCCAATATTGCTTTACATGATCATATTTGATATAAAACTTTTAAATTGAGATCTCAGTTAAATTATGATCTTTGTTATTATAGAAGATTGTGAAAAAACATGGCTAATGTGGCCACAATTCAGTTGCACTGCTGCCAAAATGATTTTAAAAATCTGAAGGTTGTGTTGTGGCCAAAATTGTTGTCACATACTATTTTGTAGAACCTAGTTTAATATCATATCATCAATGCTAAGAGTATTAGTCCTTCTGATTCAATATTGCTTTTTCAAATTTCTGGATGAGATTTATGAGGCTTGAGGTTGTAGGGGTAAGTTTTGTGATGAAGAAATGACTATGTGTGATGGAACAAACTCCTTCTAGTATGAACATGGGGCAAGTTGTGAGGAAATTGTTCAAGGAGAGAAGTACTCATGCAAATGTCCCCCTGGATTTGGTGGGGAGCATTGTGAGCTTTCTGGAGCATCCTGTGGTCAGACTTTTTGTTTCCATAATGTTGAATGCTTGGCTGAAGCAGGTTATGTTTGCCAATGTCCATCTGAATGGAAAGACAGCCCTGATTGCTCTCTTCTAACCAATCCAACAGGTTCTCTCCCTTCTCCCTTTCACAAATCAAAACTCAGTTTAGATGCTATAGAAATTAAGAGTTATATTATATGATATGCTTGTATCACCACAAACATGTTTGACCCTTTGAAATCACTTGAATGATAACTTTGAAGTTCAAACTCTTCCCAACTTACAAGCTAGAAGTTTTGTGTTTGCATAAACATGTTGCTCTTTATTTGGATTTTGTATTTTACTTTATTTATATACTCATTCAAACATGCCATTATGCTTGTGCCATTGAATAAAAATACCTTGGCTTTGATCAATCTCAACATGACACACTCAAATGCATTCTACCGTTATTAGTTACTAATGAGTTAGAATGCTCAATATATAAGACTTATCTAATAGATTTTCTACCACAGATTTTTACTCAAATTCAACTGAGACAAAATTTTCTAAGGTCAGCAGCAGCAGTGACTCCAATATGAGTGTGACACAAAATCTTCTTAGAACTAATCATCACTATAATCATCATCATCATCATTATTATTATTATTATTATTATATCATTTTACAATTTGATAACCATGTTCTATTGCCAAGTGCAGAAGATACTGACTATCTTGGCTTTTTCTTCAGTGGGAGCAGCTGTTGCTGGTGCCATTTATGGAAAGAAACTATTCAGCAAGAAAAAGAGAGAAGCAGTTAAGTTCCAACAATTATCTAAAATGCAGACAACAGACATATTAGATGATGATGATAATGAAAATCACCATATGGTACCCCAGAGGATTCATGGTGATATCTCACACATTTAGTGGGCACTTCCTTTCCCAACATACATAAAAACATTTTGGGACTCTTAGAAGTGTTCATTTTAATTATTTGATTCTTGTAGAAGACTCGGAACAGTTAAAAGAATAAATAATAAATATTACTATTGTATAATATTATACTCATTCTTATATTAATACATATGACACTACAGTAGACATAGCTTTTAACAATGCTTAAAAAAAAACTGAAAAATTGTTTTCTAAATATCGTGTTAATAAAAGTGTTGTATAAATTATGATATTTGGTGATGGGTAGACTCTTGTTAAAAAGAATTATGATGACGGTTAGAGGTAAAAATGTTCATAACTCCTTTAATAGACAAGTTGATATAAAGTTATTAGTGTAGTGAAAAAATAAAAGTTTTTTTTAAAAAAAAAAGATTATCTTAAAATTGATGAAGGTTTTGGTGTAAAATCGTAATTATAAATTGGAAACGACAGCTATTAATATTTAAACTAACGTCATATGTGATTTTTCGACTTGGTTTTATATACAATCGACAAACTTGCAAATATTATAAGTAGATAAATTCATATAGACAGAAGAACTTACATTTAAACATTGTATATAGATCAATGAATGCACAAGTATAACTATAAATAAAATATACTTAAATTAATAATAAACTTTAGAACAATTGTCATTGAAGTTTGTAAATTATTAAAAATTTAATCAGAGTTTCAAAAAAAAAAAAAAAATAAAAGTTTTATAAAAACCTAAAACTATAAAAATTTATACTAGCAAGTCATCTATCCTAAAGTGTTATAAATTTTAACAAAATATTTTGCTCATATTGTTCTAACATAATCCAATTCTTATGAGTTTAGTTGTTTGTGGTGGAAAAAACTACAACATAAGAATTCAAGTTAGCATAAATTCATAATTAAGTAATAATTTAATTTATGAGTGTATTGGTGGGTTATAACATATCACCTAATCTCAATCTCTATTAATATTAGCTTGTATAATATCATTCATTGCATCACATAGTAGTTGCACTCACAATCTCTTGTTTGTTACTACACTAAGACCCAAAGTAAAAATGATTAAATCAAATTAATGACAATATAAAAGTGAATGAAAATGGTGCAATTTAAATATCTTGAGGTATATATAGGTTACCACTCAATATGTTATAACTAAAATAAGCACTAAAATAACAATATTTGATGTTAGAATAATGACACTATGCAAGGTCAATGTACTAATAGACATTAATTGAAATTGACTTATCAATAATATTTGTTTAAAATAAGTAGGAGACTTCTTATACAAGAAGTAGAATCATGCAAAAATAGGGACGACAAGTGAAAGATAAGTGGTGCAAGAACAAAACAACAAAAACAATAATAAGATAGCGTAAGCGGTTTCGATTTGCATAGGTTCTGTAAAAAAGAAGAGAAAAATGAGAAAAAAATGACAAGCGTAAAGTGATTATGACATTGAAAATCTTATTTGATTTTATATTTACATAATTATAATTTCTTTCTTGCATTAAATTAAAATATATATCTTTTTAATATTGAATATTTGATTATATCATATTTTATTTATTTATTTTTAAATATTTAATTAATATTTAAAACAATAAAAAATGGGTACATGTCTATCTATTTTTCTATGGAGATCAGAAAAAAATATCGATGGAGATAAGAAAAAACAAATGTCTATTAAATATAAAGAAATATGAAGATAAAGGTGAATTTATACTTAAAAGATAGAAATAGATTTTTACATCTAAGACGAGGATGAGATATTTAAAGGTGCACCACTCTCCTCACTTGGGCTCCCTACTTCGAAATGATCAAATAGGAAAGAAACATAAATAAATATTGAAATCAAGAATTATTGAAATCATCCCAAATTTACCATAAAAAAATAACCGGATTTATATTTATATTTTACATTATTTTTAAAATAAAAAGATATAGATATAGCATAGGATGTCATAAATATAATGTAATGTAACAGTGTTAGAACAATAATTTCCCATTAAGTTTATTCATTATTCAAACTAACATTGATTTACTTCTTATTCTATATATTTAAAAAAAGTATTAATAATGCTATATATAAATAATAATAAATGATTATACATCGCTTGGATAGTTTACTTTTATTTTTTTAATTTTAAAATATAATTAAAAGTAAAGTAGAAGTGTTAAATCTGCATTTCCTTTATATATTATTATAGATTTTTTCAAATTTTAAAACATAATTAAGAGTAAGAGAAATATAAAATATGTGTATTAAAAAGGATAATTCATTTTATATATTGTTATAGATAATTTTTAATTCACTTAATCAAGAAATACAATTCAAATATTACTCGTTATTATTTATGTAAATGTTAATTTTATATATATTTGTTTTGATTAAATTCTAAAATCAAATATAAAGTTTGATTCAATCTAATAAAAAAAATTAATTTTCTTAATTTTAGTTTACTTGATTTTTGATCTATTCTATCTTCAAATTTTTAAATGAATTATTTCAATTTTTGTTGATTCAATCTGTATACAACACGTTAAATAGAAGTAACCGAAATGGAAAATTGAAACTATATATAGTAAAGTGGTCTCTACGCAATTATTTAAAATAACGCGTCATGGTTTCCAACTTTGGTTACTTTTGCTGAAATAAGAGTTGAGATACTCATATAAGTACTTATCTATTAATAATATATAATACCATATTTTGTAATTACTATATTTCAAATATTTATATATTTTCATATTTTCATAGATTCATAATTATATTTATTATTTTAAATGTTTCTACACCTTTTCCATTAAAAATAATTCAGAAATATATTAAAAAGAACACTAATATAAACAATTATACATTATAAGCATAATCTAGAATTAAGTATTTTCTAATAAAAAAAGTTATTACTGATTATAAGGTTAATTATATATTTTTTCTGTTATTTTTATCTGTTCTGAACATTCCAAACAAACATCGCAGGTGGTAGAGTAACCAAGGTGTAACATCCTCACTCAAGTCAACACAACATGACTTAGCATCATCCTAACATAGATTTTGTGCCAATTATGTGATTACTTTTAGTACTATATGAGCCCTGACTCATAATTCCCACCTTCTAGTTGTCTTTACCACATCCCCACTGATAAAGATTTCTCATTATTATTTAATTAATCAACTAACACCCTTTTGCATCACTCACTTTCTGGCGTCTCCATGATCTAAGAATTGCCTCAAAATCACACGAACAGTGATAAAGAGATGGGTATCAATTTGATTCTATGGTATCATCCCAATCTGGTTCTCGCTGTTCTGCTGCTCTTTTCCTGTTCCTTTGGCCTTTTCTCTGCAAATGATGAAGTGGGCACGGCTCAAGGTGAAACCTTTACTGTTTCAAGCTTCAGGTACCCTGAGACTAGGCTCAGGCCCTTTGATTTGCGCTACATCAGAGGTGTGTGAGCCTATTGGCAGTGACCCTTTCTTCATACTGATTGTTATTTGCTTTGTTGCTGTGTTTAGTTGTTCATGAAGCACTATCTTGTGTAACTTTAATGGGTTGCAATTGGATTTCAATGTAAAGGTGAATTTATTGGAGAATAATCTCTCTCTCCATGCTTTCCCTTGATCTTACTTGGTTGCTTAATTTCTAAGAATTATACTGTTTCCATGATTTTGTATAGAAGAGAGCCAGGGTGTTAATTAAGAATTAAGCCTAAGGAAATTTAGGAGCCTGGCAATAATGTAAATGTTGTATATGTTATGAAGGAGTTGATTTTATTCAATTACGAGTCTTATGCTTTTCTATTGGTCATTCTGATAGAAATATCAGAGTGCATATATATACAGCTTATATGGCAATATTTGATCATTGTAAGAACCATAAACTGACTTGAAACATATCATACAATCTTGTTTGTTGGCTATTTGTCATTTGTTCTCTAATTGTGTTCATTGAATTTGTAACATTTAACTACTACCATTACAATACCTATATAAGCAAGAAATGGATAACAATCAGCCTAGTCTCATTTACTTTCATTATGTTTCCCATGGAAACAGGGTGAGATAGTGTTACTGATGAAGATTATTGTTCCTTTCCTTCTGTTTTGGTGATCCAATTAGTTATATGGTTTTGAATTCGTTATTTTTTACAAACTACTAAATATTAAAACAACTCATTTCTGATACATAAGGAATTGATGACTTATGGATGATCTTACTTTTCTCTTAATGTTTTCCATTGCTGCAGTTGACTTACCACCATGGTTTTCTGCACTGTCTATAGCATTGAACTCAGATGTAGACATTGTAAGTATATTCATACCTCTTTGTACATAGGATCATTTTAGAATCATAGTGACAAAAGCTTGGGTATATTGGGTGTTTAAGTTCCATCAAGTAATATGTGATGTCTGGTGATTGCTAGCTTTTGTGATGTGGATGTCCTAATGTTCTTATCAATGAGTATCAGAGTCTTCCACCATTTTCAGCTGCAAAGGAGTGGTGACACCAACATTGTAGTGTTTATCTAGGACTAGTCAAAGGGCTGGTGCACACTCAACTCATGTGAGGCGTAAGCATTGGGACTACAGAGTGTGGTGGGATGTTAGATTCAATTCCAAGCCATAGGACTCAAGTCCCATGTTGTAAGTATGGTATTCTAGTGAGTTCAATGAGACATTGGATGCCACAACCACAATGTCTAACATTTAAGGGAGGGTTCCCCAACTGCTGAGTGATTATAGTTGGTGCTAAAGCTAGTTGTCAATGTCTCTAACTAATAGGCTACTTATGAAGAAGTTGACCAAAAAGGCTAAGTGAAGTGTAATAGAATGTAATGCAGGACATCAACTCTCAAGGGTGGTGCTATGATAGGGACTTTAGTATTACGGTGTCTAACTTCCACATCGAGTAGTATGGTATGCTTGTTGGAGTACATAAGTGGCTTGATCTCCCCAATCCCATACCCAACGCCCTATCAGATAGATAGCATCTTTATGATATCTGTGGCTGTTGGATGATTTCATACTTTCTATTTTGATGTCTTGTATTTGGTGCATATTGCAAGAATGAAAATGAAAATGATATGGTTCTCTGATGATAAAAAATCCTATTTATATGTTCCTTTTTTATGTAACTTTTAAAATTCTCATTGTTGGCTGTGCAACAGAAAAAGTCCAAGGAGGGACCTTCTGTGTTTGTCTTTCCTTTTAATTGTCTCTGGTTTATTTACTTCCCTCATTTGTTCATACTTCATATGTTCATTGTTTTCAGGATATCTCTAGAATTGAAAGGGTTCCAGTACAGACATTGCCAATAATATGCTTTAGAGATGGAAGTCCTCCACTGCCAGATGCCTTAAACACATCTCTGAAAGATTCAGCCACTTCTGGTAGGGGACCCACCTCACTACATTCGACTAAAGTTAATTATACTTTTTTTTTTTTCTAATTGAAGTTCAACAACATAAATTGTGTTAAATTTCTTTCTAAGAAATATTTATGAGTTCATTTTGTGAAGGGCTTAGAAATTGCATTTTAGTGTACCCTATATATACATTTCCATGATTAAAATGTTGGAGCTTTACCAAGTTCCCACCATTTGTTAAATTAGTGTCATAATTTCTAAAGAAGCAGGTACATGTCTTGAATGAACAGTGCATATTTAGTTATTCCACCACTTCCATTAATTTACATGCTCTACTATGGTTATTTCTTTGGTAATGGATGGTGCTGAACTCATGAATGTGTAATGCTTCTTTGTTTCCAGTTGGATTTGTTTTGAATCACTTTGACATTACTAATCTAGACATTCAAATCTTTTATTCCCTTTCCTTTTCTACCCCTTACTTCGATTTGAATGTTGATGACTCATTAAAAAACCAACAACCAGGAGAGAAGGATGACTCATTAAAAAAACCAATAACCATGAGAGAAGGTTTTGCGATTTAAAAGTGGATTGTTCTTTCAGAATTGTCATTGTTCATTTGGAGTCCACTTTCACTTGTTCTTTCTCTCTCATTGTTAATCCCCTTTCTTGACAAGAAAGAAGAGAAAATATCTTTTTAGAAATTTCTAGTTCAATTTCCCTAATATAAATACTTTTTGTTCCCCGTTTTCTTTAGGAATAAATGGTCTAGATGTGGAGCAGTGCTTTCCCATGCAGAAAAATATCACTATGAAACTGACAAACAATCAGGTATTGTTATATAGGTCCTTTTTACTTGAAGTACTGTTTTTTAGTTGCTCAGTGTCTCCCTTTGCTTTTGTTAACGTAGATATATCTTCCTTAAAATTGAAATTCCTATTGCCAAGAAACATCCTTCTCAAAAGATTAAGCTGTTTGTTAATGTATATTGGCTTTATATGTTTGACACATCCCCTCTAGTGCCCACTAGGGCTTGAAATGCAGACTATGTACTTGTCCAGTTTACCTTGCACCATGGTTATTAGGTGATGACACATTGTTATTTTTATATCTCTAACATCTTTATCATTAGTTGAAAAGGGTTAGTTTACTAGTGAATTTTGTTTTGTTGTTTATAATATTGCACAGAGTAAGCATAACAAATTATTGTTCAGATATCTCCAGGTGTTTGGTACATTGGTCTTTTCAATGGCATTGGACCTACAAGGACACAATCAAAGATGGTAAGGTTTATTGTAATATGTAACTTCTATCCAAAAGAAGTTTAAAATTATTTTTCATTACTATTGTAGAAGTTTGTTATTCTTTGTATGCAGTCTTTCAATGTGCACTAGAAAGGTTGATATAATGTTGGCAAAGTTACTACCTTTCGCAGTACTGTGCATGACTAAAGAAATTTGTGCTTTTGTTTTTTAATCACAGTTTTGGTGGTGGACTACATTTGTTACTTCACCCTTTATTGTATATTCATTTGGCAACATTTTTAAGTTTTAATCAACAATTTTGTTATCTAAATATTCTAAAATGACAATACTTAATCTGTGATTGATTGAAGTTTTCTGCAAATAATACTTATTTTAAACTTAGTTTTCCAAAAAAAGATATTGTGATTATTATTTTGATTGTAATAGTGATAGAATTTTCAGCCAACGGCCATTTAAATAAAATTTATGTCTTCCACATTAAAGAATGTTCAGTGTGTCTAGTGTAACATATATTTCCTATATACGAACCAACTTTCTATCAAATCAAGTGGAAAGATTCTAATTTCAAAAACTTAGAAAGTGGGTTTTAGGGCCGACAGAATATATTGCTATGTCCAGAAATGGTGTATTACACATTGGGTGTTCAATGTTGTTAGATTGGATACTAGCTCTAATGTTGAGTATACCAATTTCTGTATTTGTTCCACACTAAGTAGACTTCCTTAACTTATTTCTATTTGATGCATCTATCTCCCTTAGCAAAGGTCTTGATGTATTAAGCACATGTGGATGGATAAACAATTACTCCTCTGTCTGCAGATTGTCCGCGGTCCCTCATATTCCTTTATTGCCAATATAAGTGTGGAAGCATGCACAAATTCAATGATGAGGGGGGATTTCTGTAACAGTTCAGTTTATCCACTTTCGTGCAAAGCATCGGATGTCTCTAATGTTTTGGAATCTAAAGTGAACAAGTCAATGTTGGAAAATTTGGTCACCTGCAAAAGTAATTCTGAAGCATTTTGTGTTCACGAAGGTGTGCCAAACTTCTTCTCCCTGAATATAATGAATGTGGCAGAAGAAATTATCATTACAGCAACAAATATCAGATTCAATGTTACTCCATCAAATGATATGAGTTTAATGTGTTTTGTTCGCCATGGTGCTATGCCTTCTGAGACCTCAAATGATTATTCCATTGATATAGCTAAAAATCCCCTGGTTATCCATTCACCATTAATTGGCCTATGGTATATTAGTATAGTGCCAGTCAATCTTACAAAAACTCAGGTTAGCAATGTAAGAGTTTGCTATTCAGTGGAATCTCAAGTGCTTCAATGTCCACTTGGAAAAGCTGGACCAAATTGTACAATGGATAGCTACTTTCTTCAGGTAGGTATCAAATTCTTTGCATGATGCTGTCACCTTCTGTTCTTTCTTTATAACATGATCAAATGGGCTCTAAAGTGTGTTCATGGGATATTCCGTGGAACTACAAACTGCATTTTGGGCATAGAAATTTAATAGATAGAATCAGGATATGATCAAATATAGCCATATCTTGTAATCCAGAAAATTAAAAGAACATTAAAGTACAAATATTAACTTTCTGTTAGCAAATTATGCACTCTGGTAACATCTGATGTGTACAATAATAGAGATGAATGTATCATGCAGAAATTGGAATGTCTTATCACTGTCACATTGAAAACATTAGTATACATGATGTGCTGTCCCTTTGGAGTTCACTTATTGGCTTCTTTACTTAGATAAACTTCTTTGTTAGATCTTTAAGATTTAAACTACCTCATGCCTTTGCTTAAGAAAGGGGTTTTAAACCCTATAATTTTTTTGTCTGATGGTCCTTTCCTTTAAGGTAGCACCACCCAACAGGATACTGAAATGGTTTCCTTTCTTGGTTGGTTTACCATATTAAGTATAGATGTGTTCTATCTTGTGATGTTTGAAAATATTATTATGCATTGGAATAAATTATTGACAAGAGAATGGTTCTCTGCAGACATTTTTAAGGAGAGGTTCAACCCCTTTTGAATCATATTATTTACCAGTTGGTGGAGCATCTTATGATTCTGCCAATTTCCCTCTTGAGCCACTTTTGAAAAACTCATCATACATTGGAGAATCTGATAACATTTGGACTTACTTTCTTTTGGACATTCCTCGTGGTGCTGCTGGAGGAAACATTCACATACAGCTATCCTCAAATACGAAGATTGGTTATGAAGTGTATGCTAGATTTGGTGGATTACCATCTCTAGATAGCTGGGACTATTATTACGCAAACAAGACAAGGAGAAGTGATCCATCTATGTTTTTCACGCTGTATGACTCAAGTGATACCAAAGTGAACTTTTATATTATGTATGCTAGAGAAGGAACTTGGGGTTTTGGTCTAAGACATCTTAATAGCAGCAGTGATTCCGTAAAAGGTCTAAATACAATGTCCATTTCACTTGAGCGATGCCCAAAACGATGTTCCTCTCATGGAGACTGTAAATTTTCGTTTGATGCTAGTGGACTAACATCTTACAGGTTCCTCTTAAGCCCTTTGCTTGTTCTTAATTCACTAATTGTTTTTTTACATTCCATTTGTTTTCCTTAGTTGCTGAACAAGGGCCATGAAAGTCCTTGGTAATGACTGAGACACAAGGAAAAAAATTCATTGTCATATGGTGGAGTTTCCAGATTTCATGTTTACATCTGATCCCCAACCCATTAAGGAATTTACGAGTTTAAACATTTACTTGTTTGCATCAGCTTCTGCTCTTGTGATCGAAACCATGGAGGCTTTGACTGCAGCATTGAGATTGTAACTCATCAAGGTGATTGCTCATTTTTTATATTCATAAAATTGGCTCATTAATATGGTGTGCAGAGTACAGATTCCTTATTCCAGTTTTTAAAAAATTGTATAGGCCATGTACGACAATCAATTTTTCTCATTGTATCAAATGCAGCAGCCATACTTCCTGCCTATTGGGCCCTCCGGAAGAAGGTGGTTCTTTCCCTTCACTATTGCTTCTACTGATAACTCTATTTCCTTACATAGATTTTTTTGCTTTTACATAGAGCAATAGTAAATAATTTCCATAATGCAGGCATTAGCAGAATGGGTTTTATACACATCCAGTGGGATTTCAAGTGGACTATATCATGCGTGTGATGTGGGCACCTGGTGTGCATTGAACTATAATGTCTTACAGGTTAGCTCTATCTCCACAAATCTTACTCTTTCTGAAAATATATAAAGTGAAATTTTTGGAAGTGGAAATGTTATGCCATTGGCATAGTATTACTAACTTAAATAGACCTCTATAATTTGACTATCTAATGGAATGAATTATGTAGTGAAAGCATGAGCCATGGGCATCAATCATATTTAACATTTATACATGCTTAGACAAGAAAAAAAAAAAAATTAGATTTTGTATTATATGCCCTAAATACAATGTCATGCAAAATGCTGTATTTATGTTTCTGAGAGTTTTACAAAGGCTTTTACATATCAATGTTTCAGTTCATGGACTTCTGGTCTCGTTCATGGCTGTGATTAGCACTTTTATTTATCTAACTACCATTGATGAAGTATTTAAGAGGGCAATCCACACAGCTGTTGCTATCCTTACTGCCCTAATGGCTGCAACAAAAGCAACCAGGTACATGAACTAGTAGAGGGACAATTTAGACCACCCACTCAATCATTAAAGATGTTAAGGTCCTTTTCATATTCTTCTATGCTGAATAGTGCAGGTCTTCCAATGTTATTCTTGTGATTGTGATTGGTGCTCTTGGTCTCTTTGTTGGATGGTTGATAGAAATCTCAACAAAGTATAGGTCCCTTTCCTTTTCAATTGGAATCTCATTTAACTTCTCTCACTGGTATGTTCTCTATACTGAGGTATAAATTTGTTTCAATAAGATATACGCTATTATATAGATATATTAGCAACAATTTTCATTTTTTTATTTTCATGCATTTACTTCCTATTCATTGTTAGCCATTGTTGTGAACCCTTAGCCTAGCATAATATGCTACTGTTTAGAGTGTGATTATTAGCAGACATTAATCAGATTTCATTGTTTTCCTTGGTCCTTTACTAGTTTCCTTAGATGGCTCATTTTAGTGACTAAAGGTAATTCATTTATATAAATATTGTGAAGTATTTGATAGTAATGTAAATATAACACAATTATCCATTCTCTCAAATATTACATTTGTAACTAAATAAGTGATAGTAATGAACTTCCAACGCAGTTTCCAAACAATAAAGCGTTGGCTCTATAATCTTGTGAAGACACTTTTGAGACGGTACCACTTGGCATTTGCCTTGGCTGGTTTTACTGCATTGGCCATGGCAGCCATAAGCTGGACACTTGAAACTAGTGAATCCTACTGGTTTTGGCACAGGTATTACAAACTTACATTACATCCATTCTCTCTCTTTCTCTCTTTCTTCCCTACCTCATGTTACTCTCTTTTGAAATGTTTACAGCATTTGGCATATTACAATATACACATCTTCTTTCTTCTTCCTTTGTTCAAAAGCAAATATTGAGGACAGTGAGACTCCACCTCCTACAGATGGAAACTATGAACTGGCTCATCAGGATTCACTTCCAAGAAGTGGTTAGAACAAAGACAATGGAATAGGTTAGTGTAGAAAGAGGAGAGAGGTTGATCAGATTTTAATATTTGAGTAATGGTATATGGACACTTGCATACTTTATACACCCAATTGATAGATAGATACCCTTCATTTATCTCTATCTCTCTTATCTCTTATCACATTCTACATGGACACCTTTCTTTCTTTCATCTCTTTCTTTGGGTGTATATTGAGCTTAAGTGTCCATAAACCATTTTTGTTAATATATTTAGTGTTTGTGGTGAGTTCATGTGAAGGTAGCACAAGAATTTGTAGCTGCCAAGATTGAATTTTTGATGCAACAAACGATGATCAAGCAAAGTAGTGTCTTGTAAATTCTTGTTAGCACAAGGTTTGTTTCTGCTAGGATAAAGAATCAAACTGTGGCTACATTTTTGTCATAGGATAAAGGAGTTTTGTTTATGTAATTAGTTATGGTTTTGAAGATAACTTCCCTTTGAACTGTATCATATTTAGAAATCTTTCTGATAAAAAAAACAAGTCAACATGATGGATCTAATTTCCTGCAGCAATTTCTTGTAACTTGCTCCTGTTTTCTATTTTATGAAAATTAAACAGCGGAGAATGTTGCAAGACACCTCTGTACTTTAAGGTTGACACAACAACAATAAAATAAGAAAGAAAATGAGATTTCTTATTTGGATAATAACATTAGAACTATTATTTTTAAATGGTGCAGTGTGGAATTCAAAGAAAAATAAAAATTCCTTCAGATTAAGTTTATCTAATGTTTAGTTTCTTTTTGTTATGAATAAGATTGATTTTGATAGGATAAACTAAGTTTAATTGCTTAAACATAATTAAATGTGCCCAAATTAATCTTCACGATTTACATGTGAACACATACTATAAGAAGAATTGGATTTGAAGATAGAACAAACGGGTTTTTTTCAAATGAATAGCATGTTTGGTTCAACGTTACAAATATACAATGTAAATGTTTTATTGTGATTTTGGTCTTTATATTTAATAAAATTTCAATTTTTTGTTCATAATTTTTTTTGTGTAATTTTAGTTTCTTATTTCTAGTTATCCATAATTTTGTTTTCTGAATTCTTTTTATGTTGTATCCTTAACTTTTAATTATACGTAATTTTGTTCAATTTTCAGTTTGGAAAATATATTGAATGATCATCGAATTATGTTTGGTAACAACTTTTCTAACATATGTTAAAATCTTCAATTTTGTAAAAAAAAGTTATAAATATTATATTTTTGTCTCAATCTTATATATCAAGTCCTAAGTAACAAAAAACCTATGAATTATATTGAACTGGAAATCTTAAAAAATTTAAATAGGTAAAGATTAAGGACCAAAATTGCATAAAAAAAAATTTGGGACTAAAATAGTTAAAAAAGTTATAAATTACAATTAGGGATTTTGTAAAATATAGTGACAAAAATTTCAAACAAGCCAATATAAATGAACGATAAAAACAAATGTAACGGATGTATTTGGATACATGTTTAACAAAATTGATTTTGAATAAAAAATTGATTATGGATAAAATTAATTTCAATGTAACGTGATTTATTTGTGGATATTTTTATAATAGAAGCAAGATGGAATAAAACAGTATAATATTTTTTTTCACTATCCAAATTTGCTTATCTCAAAATAAATCAAGTATACGTTATAAGAATACGTCAACTGATATGGCAACTTTATTTTGGAGAATTAAAAAAAAACACTTATTAGGTTAGGGCATGTGGTAATAGTACTTTTATTTTTAGAGATCAATTTTTACTTATCAAATGAAATGTTTGTTAATTATAACCAAAATAGTCATCAAATTAAATTTTGGTTGCTAAATAACTACAAAATAAAATAAAAGTAATGATTGAATTTAGTGATCAATTAAGTCAATTTTGGTATCTAATGTTAGATATTAATTATTTAACTTAATTGGTCACTAAATTCAATCATTACTTCTATTTTGTAGTTATTTAACAACCAAAATTTAATTTGGTGACTATTTTAGTTATAATTAATAAATATTTCATTTGATAACTAAATATTGATTTCTAAATAGTTTTTTTCTTATAGTGAAGTACACAAAATTATTTTTTATTTTTGGAATTAAGATGTTATTGACTAAATGTCAAAGCTGATAATTAAAAATAAACATGTATTCTAGTCCTTAAAATTTCACGTGTTAGTTGTTAATTATTTTAACTCGTGATCTTATACAAAATTTACATTAGTTCAAAAAATTTCAACCATTATTTAGTTTAATCCGATGTAAGACATGAATATCTTTTTAGCAAATCTATAATTAAAGTGAGTATTTTATTTAAATAAAAAAAAATCTGAAAAGAGCAATATTTAGAATTAGTGTCACAATAACAAAGACTTGGACTACCAAAGTTAGATTTAATAAAATTAAATTATTTTCATTATTAATGTCATCACGACTACCTAAGTTAAATTTAATAAAATTAAATTATTTTCATTATTAATGTCATCACTGTTGTTGTTAATAATTATGGTTATCACGATGATAACATGATTATAATAATTATAATAACAAATCATTTCTCACTTAAATCATAACAAAAGATTATGTTTATTTAAAAATATCCTTAAAAGTGTGTGATACTACCTTCTTTTGAGAGCAATGCAATTATTAAAAAAAAAGTTAATATTTATGCCTATGTGTTTTTTTTATCTCTCTCTATATAGATTTTTGTTGATTATAAGATGTTTGAGTAGGTTTCTCAAATATTGTGTTTGGAAGAGGAAAAATGAAGTAGGTAAATGAGAAGACAAGGAAATAAAATAAAATAAAATAAAAGTTATTTAGTTTACAGGAAATTAAAAAATAAAACTGCAAGATTGTTTGAATTGAAAGTAAATAAGAGAAATATTTTTTATACAAATATAATTTTATCCTTGCCAACTATGCTTATTTTTTCAATTTTTGAGAATAATAAATATAAACCATCCTATCAAATAAAGCAATTTATGCTTGTGTAGTTTTGTCTTTTCTTTTCTTCCTCTTATCTTTTCCACCAAATTTCTTATTTCTTTAACAAAGTCCAAAGAATCACCAATCATTGCATGAGTTATTTTCTCATTTCTTATAGTCTTAAAATATATGTGAATCCAATTTGTTGTTATCCAAATGTATTATTGGTTATATAAAATTCTGAATTCTACCAACAACATAATAAATTTGCAACAATGTTCTCACTTTAGTTTCTTATTATTAAAAAAATCATAAACCACTTATGTAAACAAACGGCTAAACCTATGTTCTTTTTGTTGATGATGCAAGCTAGGTCTTTTAAAATTTTTGGAAGTTCTATTTTAATTATGAAAAATAAGTTTTTCGCATTTGAGAGATAAAAAATAAAGATATAAATTTGAGAACTTTTAAAATCTGGAAACCAAAGGCATAGAGAGAGTCTGCATTTATGAATATTCAGATTTTTATTATTATCCTTATAATTATTATGTCTTTTTTTCGGTAAAATTATAATTATTATGTCTGATTTATTATATTTTATTTCACATCACTAAAATTTTGATAATGTTATGTGGACCCTAGTTCCGCATTCCATGCAACATATCTTTATAAAATTCAAGTGGTTGGCTGAGGAATTATTTTAAATAATTTATAATCCAGAAAGAATTAAGCTCAAGACAAAACTGTACTTAATCAGAAATTGCAATTATTTTATTATTAAGCTAATTAATGAATTTCGTCACCTTCATTTGTTTCTTAATCTCGTGACTAATCAAGAAATCTCTTATATTTGTGGCTAGAAATGGACCAACCTAACCTAACACATAAGGAGTTGATCAACTTATCAACCAATCATTAGATAGGTTCTTCCTACAAAACCTAACTTTGTCACTTATAAAATATTTTTAATAAATTATTTTTAGTCTTTTGAAATGTATAACATTGTTATATCAATTATTGAAACTAAAAAATTTAAATAAATAATTAAGATACAATTCATAAATCACTTTAATAGAACAATTTTTTTATATATTATTATAAGAAAAAATTATTGACAAATTGTTAATATGAATGGTATAGCATGATTAAGAAAAAGTAATTTCTCCTATGTTGACCATTGATAGTATATTTATTATTATAATGGTAATTTTCTCTATTGATGTGAATTGGTGGAAATATGGTTATCATTTTTCAATTTCAGTTATTTAAATTTCTGCATAATAAAATAATGAATGTTAGATTTTTTTCTATTAGGATAATTGTTTGAATTCAACGTTGTAGTCTTTATCTTGTTCAGCAGCCCTAACCCAAACGCTAAGCTAGAAACAATTTGAGTTGACTTTTTTTTATATAAAAGTCATGATAGGAGTGAAATGTTACATCATAAACAAAATTAAAAATAATAAAAGATTATTACCTATATATATACACACACTAAAACATTGCCTATTTTCAATATTATTTTTACTTTTTTCCAAGAATACTCTCACAAACTACTAAAATAGATTTAATCGTAATAAATTAATGCAAGCTAAAAGAATATAAACTATAAATGTGAAGCTTTATAATATAAATGAGTTCAATTATTCATAAATAATTTTTAATTTAACTGATGAGTTTCTGTGCTTTAGTGAAACAAATAAGTTGAAGTTTTAATATTTAATAATTCTGTAAATAAAACTGTTACCCGAGTGTAGGGTATAAAGAGCTGTAATTTTATTTATATATTTTCTTACCCAACTCTAATTTTTAAAATAAATATTTTAATAAGTAACCATCAATCTTCTTTACAAATTTCTCATATCTTCACAATAAAAATTTTATTGTTTTAATTTTAAGCAACAATCATTACAAAATTATATTTTTTTTGTAATAAGACGTTTGATAAATTTTAAATTAGTAGGTTTAAAACAAATATCATAGAAAAATTAATTAAAAAATTGGAAATTATGAAGGAATTAATCAAACTAATTTAAATTTCAAATTTTAGAATAAGACAATTCCAAACTTTGAAATTAATTCATTTAACCAAAATAAATAAAGTCCACAAGTCAAATTTTTAATCTTCAATGACACCCAAATTCTACAATGTATTTTGTGACTGAGAATAGTCTCCATACAAATATTGTACTGTGTTCTGTCGACAAGAAAAAAAAAAAAAAAAAAAAAAAAAAAA